>ERZ779705.81-NODE-81-length-97061-cov-8.414562_pt1 | contig 97061 bp, 105 predicted proteins | sample MGYA00511385_ERZ779705 | MGnify/ENA primary metagenome ERZ779705 (study PRJEB29588, sample SAMEA2145301) | human gut metagenome | biome: human gut; feature: human-associated habitat; material: faeces | place: Denmark | collected 2008/2010 ... | reverse complement strand
AGCATACACCCAAACGGGTGTTTTGCTCTATATTCCTCCATAGCTCAGTCGGTAGTGCGAGTGTACAGAAATGTACCGGAAACTATTGCTTAGTTTGAGGAAATTAAATCTGAAAATTTCGGCGTCGCCTCCATCGCACTTCGTGCAATGTCGGCGTTAGGTTATCAAAATGATAACCTCCCCGAAATCGCACAGATTTCTTACCTTTAAATTACATTTCATTACCGATTGATTTGTAATTTGTTCCTTTCTTTTCTTTTTATTTATTTTAGAGATAGGAGAGGAAAGAAAAATGATGTTGTGATTGTGCTTTGTGCAATCTTAACAAAAGTTTTCGACAAAACCCGAAGAATATTGTATATTCCTCCATAGCTCAGTCGGTAGAGCGCATGACTGTTAATCATGATGTCACTGGTTCGAGCCCAGTTGGGGGAGCCACGAAGGTTCGTAGAGCAATCTACGGACCTTTTTCCATATAATAATAAATTAGGAGTGATTAGAATGGCATATATGACTGATAATGAGTTTCAAAATTTGATGGATGAAGTATTAAGGATTGTACAGGAATCTGAAAGCCTAGATGAAGCTGTTGAGAAATTACAAAATTTCATTGAAAATAAGAATTCTAAAATCTGATTTTATTTCTGAGGTTGAAGAATAGCAGCTTATGAATGTTTGTCCATATTTGAGGTAATCAATGTCGAGAAAAATCATATAAAAATTGACGGTATGCTTATCAGAACCGATAAGCAATTCAGACATTTGAAGAATTCGCAGAAAGAAAAATAAGTAATTGGCTTTATGATGAATACAAAATACAAGAATGCTTACGATAAAATTGGACAAGCACCTGATTCAAGAAGAAATGAAGAAATAGTTTCTGCTGTTTATGAAAAAATCGATGAATGCGGTATTTGGATTCCTTATTATGAGGTTGAAGAGTATTATTGCAGTAAAAAGAATAAGTATCGCAAACGGTATGAAAATGCAAAGCTATCTGTTACTGATTGATAAAACTTAATAATTTATGATAGAGTTAATTTTATAGAAATATAGAATTGGCTCTTTTTTTATTTGGAATCGTTTTAATTTTTTTAATTAGAACGGTTGCTTTTTTTATTTGCAAAAAAATTTGAAAGGAATGATCAATATGTATTTTACCGACACACCCGAACTCAGGAAGTTTGAAAGAGAGATGCGTCAGAAACCTAATTTTGACAGGCGCAATGATGATTGCGATGAAAGTGGTAACAAGAACCCATCTGATAACAAAATTTCAAGTATAAGCAGTAAAACGAAAGATTGAAGTTGATTTTATGACAATAAAAATCAGAAGTCCTACTAAACCTATTACTTAAATCAAATTTAAAAAAATTGGAGATGATAACTTGAACGAATATAAAAGACAGCGCAGAATAGCTGAAAGCACAAAGAAATTGTATCCGCCGGGTACAAGAATTGAGCTAATAAGTATGAAAGACCCTTACGCACCTGTTACGGCAGGCACAAGAGGAACAGTAAAATTTGTTGATTCAATGGGAACGATATTCCCTGAGTGGGACAACGGTCGTTCACTTGGCGTAGTGCCCGGTGAGGATTCATTCAGAAAGCTCACACAGGAAGAAATCGAAGCAGACAACCAATCCTCATCCGAAGTTGAAGATGAAACTCCTGATGAGGATAGCGGAATGACAATTGGAATGTGAGGTGTTTTTTAATATATAAATCTTCGTTGGAATGAAGATTTATGGCAATCAGATTTTTTGATATGTTTGCAGGCATAGGCGGTTTCCGTTCAGGCCTTGAATCCATAGGCGGTTTTGAGTGCGTCGGGTACTGCGAAATCGATAAGTATGCAAAGCAGGCATATGAAGCAATATACGATACTGGAGGTGAACTTTACTTTGATGACGCAAGAAAAATTGTACCCGAACAGTTACCCGATTTCGACCTTCTTGTTGGAGGATTTCCCTGTCAGTCTTTCTCTATCACAGGAGCAAGAAAAGGATTTGACGATACAAGAGGAACGCTGCTTTTTGAAATTGCAAGAATTGCTGCCGTTAAAAAACCTAAGTATCTCTTCCTCAAAAATGTTCCCGGTCTGCTTAACCACGACCAAGGCAGGACATTTAAAACAATCCTCCGTACGGGGTCCCCGAAAAGCTGTAAGCTTTTTGGGGAGAGGAGGCACAGCATAACGAACGAGCTTTTGACCGCTTGCGGTCGAAACGAGTAAGCGGAGCTTGTGCCGACGAGGGGTATGATGTATGCTGGCAGGTACTTAACAGCAAAAATTTCGGAGTTCCCCAGTCACGAAATCGAGTGTTCATTATCGGATATCTTAGAGGACAATGTGCCGGAGAAGTATTATCTTTCACGCAAACAAGCGGAAAAGCTCTTATACAAAGAAAACCCAACACAAGGTGAGCGGATCTACTCATCTAAAGGACTAAGCTGTACGCTTACAAGCGGTTCGGGCGGATTCGGCGGTCATTCGGGACTTTATCTTATTGAAGATACTGAAAACTTCGGTTTGCCGATAAAATCTAAAACCAAAGACGGTTATCAGATCGCATATCCCGGTGACAGCATTGACACAGCCTTTTCTGGACAGAACTCAAGACGAGGTCGAGTAGGAAGTCAGGTAGCACATACTCTGACAACCTCCGCAACGCAGGCGTATTATTTCATAGACCTGAACCCCGATCCGAAGCTGACAGAAATTGCAAGGTGTTTAACTGCAAGGCAGGATTCGGGAATCAGTAACCGAAAGGCTGAACATTCGGGTGTTTTTGTAGAAAATTCAGATGTTCTCGATTACGCTGAAAAGTTTGCAGTAGCCTTTATTGAGCCAAACGGAGAAGTCCATATCGGCAGAATCAGAAAGCTCACTCCGAGAGAGTGCTGGAGATTGCAGGGCTTCACGGACGAGCAGTTCAACAAGGCAAAAGCGACAGGACTATCCGACAGCAGACTATACAAGATGGCAGGAAATGCGGTGACAGTAAATGTAATCTCTGAAATCGGGAAGATTATCAAAAAAGTAAACGATAAAAATTAAATAATAACAACTAATATCAATCGTTCCGAACGACTGATATTGGTTTTCATATATATAAGCCGTTGATTAGATTTTTTTAATTTAATCAACGGCTTTTTGTCGTTTCAGGGGCGATTGGTATTCCGAAATGGAGTGATGAATATCAAAACCCCTGTGAGTTGGATGGGAAATAAAACTTCCATCCTTCATATTTTGTACGCCCTGTTTCCTCTGAATTACGAAAGGTATATTGAGCCGTTCGGAGGCTCAGGAGCTGTACTTTTAGGCAAGAAAAAGCCTGATAAGTTCGAAGTTTACAATGACTATAACCATAATCTTGTAAACCTCTTTCGCTGTATGCGTGACAGACCTATGGCATTCATAAAAGAGCTCGGATTTTATCCGCTTAATTCAAGGGATGATTTCAATGCAATAAAGAAATTTTTTAAACAGGAAAAGTTTGAGGACAAATACCTTGATGAAGAATTGGAATTGACGAAGATTATTCTTCCCGACTTGAAAGCAGAAGAAATCATAGAATTGTATATAAAAATGAAACAGGACTACGACTTGCGCAGAGCAGTAATGTTTCTTAAACTTCTACGATACAGCTATTCAAGCGGTGGAAAATCCTTTGCCTGTCAGCCATTTTCAGTAGTGAGCCTTTTTCAACTGATAGAGCAAGTCGGAAAACGACTTGAAAATACTGTAATTGAAAATCAGGATTTTGAAGTCCTGATAAAGCATTATGACCGAGATAATGCTTTTTTCTACTGCGATCCGCCTTACTATTCAAGCGAGTATGTTTATCAGTGCGGTTTCACTTGGAATGACCACTTGAGGTTGAAAAACACACTTGCAAATTCAAAGGGCAAATGGCTTGTATCATACAACGATTGCTCTGAAATTAGAGAGTTATATGACGGATATTCATTCTTCGATTTTACAAGGTTACACAATATGAAACAGCGAATCAATGCAGGCGAACAATTCCCCGAACTGCTAATCGGCAACTACGATATGTATGAAAGGCAGAGAAACAAGCCGTTACAGTTGAGCCTGCTTGACTTGACAACCGAACAACAAATTGATTTAGAACAAATTTTGAAGGAGTGTATTATTAACCATGGAAAATAGAATTTATGTAAGCATACCGCTTGACGCACTTATTGTATCAGGAATCACATCCGACTGTGCTGTGCAGATTTCAGCTGTGGACGGAGCAATTCTGATTGAGAGATGCGATGATGATTGCGAAGAATGTTGCTGTGACTGTATCTGCGATGAGTGCAGAGCAGAGCTTGCGGAAAGCGAGGATGAGTAATGCTTAAAATATACAGAGTTCTCGGTAAAAAAGGAAGGATTACAATCCCTTTTGAAATCCGTCAGCAAATGGGATTCAGATACAACGATGTACTGTCGTTTACGGAGCTTGATGACAGCTCAGTAGTTGTCAGGCGAGAAAAAATCTGCGACAACTGCAATGAATTAGAAGAAGAATTCGAGGAAAATTTTACCCTTGAAGATTTCCTCGACAGCCTGTCAGAGGAAGAACAGAGAAACGCACTTTTGCATCTTTCTCTGCTGTGGGCAGAAAAACAGAAACACTAAATCGGAGGTTAATTTATAATGGCACAGAATACAAATTTCAAAGGAAACAAAAACAATAATCAGAAAAAGAAACTGCCGTATATCAAGGTACGGATTGATAAGCTCGTTGATGTAGAAGATTGCAATACAAAGGCTTTTGCAAGCGTTACTGTCGGCGGTGCGGTTGCAATTCACGGAATCAGAGTGATGAACTCAAGAAAAGGCTTATTTGTCGCAATGCCTGCAAGTAACTATGTTGACGAAAACGGCGAAACGAAGTTCAGCGAGATTGCTCACCCGATTTTCAAAGAAGCCAGAGATTTACTCAACAGCAAGGTTATGGAAGCGTATCATCAGGCACTTGATGAACAACAGAGTGAAGATGAAACCGAGGATATGTCAGAGGATGAATCTAAAAGTTTTGCACAGAGTATGTAAATCAGGTTGACTATATTTTTAGACTTAAGTATAATATTTTTGAAGTAAACTAAGTTTAAAAGGGGTTATTGTTATGAATATGCTTTTATCTGGAAACATTGAAAGTTCTACTAATCAAATGTCATTTATGTGGCTAGATTGGCAAGATATGATTACTATTGTTATTTCAGTAGCTGCACTTGTACTAGCAGTCTATCAGTATTTTGGAGATTATCGCAGGAAAAAAAGACAAGATACATTGGAAGCGTATAATGAGTTACAAAATGATGTGTTCACTCCACTAAATAAATTAAGAAAAGAATACGCAGAGTTACCTATTGATAATGATTTTGAAATGCGCTCAGAAGTAACGGGATATCTTGCCAAAATTGAACGCTTTTGTGTAGGTGTTAATCTTAAAATATACGACATAAAAACACTTAAGCGGTGTGGCGGGGCGTACTTCGTTAGACAATATTTATATCTTAAGCCTCTTATTGATATAAAAAAAGGACGGAATAATGGTGGTAAGCACTATGATGAGCTAGAAAAAGTAGTTTCAAAGTTAGAATCAATGTACAAACCTGAGGTTATTAGCATATCACATTCATTATCTGATGATTCAGATGTTAATGAAAATAAGGATATACCTTAAAGCAAAATAAAAAAGTTTTTTTGGCTGTTTTGGCTAAATATATTTTATCATTCACGATAAATCTCTGGACATTTGAAATTCTTTGGATATACTTGTTGCTTGAAAGGAGCGATGAGAATATGAAAAAGAAAATCGCAATAATGCTGACATTGATTTTAGCAGCAGGAGCATTCACAGCTTGTACGGCAGAAGAAAAGGTAAATAACGATATTAAGACATCCGTAGTTTCAAGGGCTGCGGATGTTTCTGTATCCGAGGATACTTCTGCAACGACAAACTCCTCAACGGCAGAAAAGGAAACTACTGAAACAACCACCACCGAAAAAGCCACTGTTTCAAAAGAAACAGAGCCTTTGGAACAGGATACCAAAACCGAAGAAAAAGCCGACAGTGGGCAAAATTCGGCGGTTGTTTCGGCAACTGATCCGATTCAGAAAACACAAACAGAGGTTCAGAATAACAGCAAGAATACAGCGAATAGTAATCAGCAAAAATCGGAATCTACTGCTAAAAAAGAAACTGAAACTACTACTCAAAAGCCTGTGCAGAAGCCTACAGAAAAGCCAACGCAAAAGCCTGCGCAAAAACCAACGCAGAAACCAACGCAGAAACCAACGGACAATACTACGCAACCGCCTACAAAGGCAAAAACGGTTGATGTTCAGTATGTGGTGAGTGCCTGCATAGCCTACGGTCAGCAGCTCGGAATGAAATACGATTCCTCGCTAAACAAGGGCAACGCAAGTTGGTTCTCCCCGACAAACACATCATATTATGATGATACGCAAAGCCTGACGGCAGATTGCTACGGTGATGTTGAGTATGTAGCCTACTACTACAAAAGTGACGGCATTACTCCAAGCGACTTATCATTCAATGTAATCGCAGAAAACAACAAAATATATGTAGTCTACTGTTGAGCAGACGATTAAGCAAGGCACTCACTTCATTGTGGGTGCTTATTTTTATGAAAGGAAAATGTAAATGAAAATCAATAATATTACACTCTCGGATCTCCGCCGTATGAACGGCAAGGAAGGACTCATCTTGCAGGGTTGCGGAGGTGAAACACAGGAATGGGTGGACGGCATCAATAAAATGCTCACAGACAAGGGAATACTTCTTGACGACACAAAGTTTGAGAATGTTTCGGTGTTCAAGAGTGACGGCGTAACCTGTATTCTCTATCCCTTTGAAGATGTCCACCTTGATATCGGCAAGCTGGCAATGTGGAGGCTCCAGTCATACACAGTCTTTGCAGGGATGTGGCTGTCCGACTATGTGGACAACAGGCTCGGCGGTTTTGAACCTGAGCAGAACAATGAAGAAAAGGTCAAACCCTACTGTGCATTAATAGGCTGTGATGGAAACATATTCAATCTTATGGGAATTGCAAGCCACACTCTCAAGCAAAACGGTATGGCTGACGAAGCAGAAATGATGTGTGCTCAAATAAGGGGTGCAGAAAACTACTGTGAAGCACTGAACATTATCGGAGAGTATGTAAATATCACAGACGGCAGTGAACAGTCTGATGATATAGATGAAGATTTCAATGAAGGGCAGGCGATGAAATTATGATTGTATTTAAAACAGAATAAGACATCAATCGGGGCAAGGGTAAAATCTTGCCCCATATTTTTTATGAAAGGATTTTTAATATGACGAACTTAATCAAAAACAAAAAATTCACAAGAATAACGGCACTTTTGCTTGCGGTTGCCGTAATATTCGGAACAATGTTTGCACTCCCCGTAAGTGCGGCAAGCGGTGATAAGGTGACAATCACCTTCGATTACTGTTATGACAGTACAGGAAACATAATCAAATTTCAGCAGACAACAGTCAGTGACGGCTACACGGTCGGAACTCCCGGCGAAGAGCTGTGCAAGATTTTTGCAGACGGCAAAGAAGCCTACTGCATTGAACCCGGTCACACTCTCTATTCAGGCAATACGCTGACCGAGGACGGCTCAACCGTCTGGAAGAATTTAGGTTCTGCAAAGCAGAAAGCAATCAATCTTGCTCTGCTCTACGGCAAACCCGGTTCAGGGAAAAGCTTAAGCGGAACAGAGGATCAGAAATGGGTGGCAACTCAGCTGATTGTATGGGAGTTTGTTTCCGGTTGCAGAAGTACTGCTGACGGTTACAAGTGTACAAATACAAAGTTCATTGACGGTATCTGTGCAGGCGGAGCAAATCCCGGAGTTAAGTCGGTTTACAATGCAATATCCAAAAGCCTTGCCCATTACTCAACTGTTCCGAGCTTTGCATCGGCAATCGCTTCAAAGGCTGAAACCTATGAAATGAAACACTCGGACGGAAAGTACACTTTAACACTTACCGACAGCAACAATATTCTCTCGGATTTCAGTTTCAAATCCACAAGCGAAATTTCCGTTTCGAAATCCGGAAACAAACTAACTTTGACTTCAAGTTCCCCCGTCAACGATGCAGTAACATTCAACTCTGCAAAGTCAATGCCGAGCGTAGGAAATACAACTCTTGTTCCCTACGGTGACGCAAGCCTTCAGGATGTCATTACAGGTGTTGAAAACGACGCTGACCCGATAAGGGCATATTTCAAGGTCAAGACAAGTTCAGGTAATCTCAAGCTTATTAAAACCTCCGAGGACGGCAATGTTGCAAATATTGAGTTTACCGTAAAAGGCGATGGTTACAGTAAGACAGTTAAGACAAACTCAAAGGGCGAATTTGAATTAACTGACCTTGTTCCCGGAAGTTATACCGTTACCGAAATTACAGACAGTAAGTATGAAACCCAGAAATCGCAGACCGTTAAGGTGGAAAGCGGAAAGACTGCAACGGTTACATTTGAAAATGTCCTCAAGAAAGGCAGTCTTGAAGTTGTAAAAACAAGTGAGGATAATTTCAACGAGGGAGTTAAATTCCACCTTTACGGAACTTCACTCAGCGGTGCAAGCGTTGATTTGTATGCAACAACAAATGCTGACGGTGTTGCAAAATTTGAAAATGTCCTTGTAAGCGGAGATACTCCGTACACACTTGAAGAAGTTGATACTGCTGACAGATATGTTCTTCCCAAAAAGCAGACTGCACCGATTGAGTGGAACAAGGTAACGCAGAGAAGTTTTGAAAATGTGCTTACAAAGTGGAATCTTACTGTTATAAAAACAGACGCTGAAACAAAGACTGCACAGGGTGACGCAACACTCGCAGGCGCAGTTTACGGCATCTACAACGATGGTAAGTTCATAGATAAATATACAACTGACAAAAACGGCAGTTTTACAACTTCATACTATGTTTGCGGTAACAACTGGACTTTAAAAGAAATTGAGCCGAGCGAGGGTTATCTCCTTGACGAAACCGAATATCATATCGGTGCAGAGGCGAAAAAATATATGCTTGAAAACAACAGTATTTCAATGGGTGTAACCGAGGATATTCTAAAGGGAAAAATCTCCATAATCAAGCATACAGATGACGGCAGTACAAAAATTGAAACTCCCGAAAAAGGTGCAGAATTTCAGGTGTATCTGAAATCATCGGGAAACTATGCAAATGCAAAAGAAACAGAAAGAGATACTCTTGTATGCGATGAATACGGTTTTGCAGAAACAAAGGATTTGCCATATGGAATATATACAGTTCATCAGAGCAAAGGATGGAACGGTACAGAGTTCATTACCGACTTTGATGTGTTTGTAAATGAGGACGGCAAAACCTATAAATATCTCATCAACAACGCTTCACTTGAAAGCTATGTAAAGATTGTAAAGGTTGACAGCGAAACCGGAAAGCAGATTCCGTATGCAGGCGCAGGCTTTCAGATTTACGATCCCAATGAAAACAAGGTAACAATGAAGTACACCTATCCCGAAGTAACGACTATTGACACCTTCTATACAAATTCTAACGGTTACCTTATCACACCTGAAACTCTGCCCTACGGCAAAGGTTACTCAGTCATTGAGGTGCAGGCTCCATACGGATATATCCTCGACAGCACACCTGTATATTTTGACATTACGTCAGAAAACACAACGGATGAAAACGGCGTTACAATCGTAAAAGCCGAGAAGAAAAATACTCCGCAGAAAGGTACAATTACCGTAGAAAAAACAGGCGAGATTTTTTCGAATGTAACTGCAATCGGCGGTGGATATACTTATGAAAACGGAAATGATGTTGCACTTCCGACTATCTATCAGCCTGAATATTCTGCAAGCGGTTTGTCAGGGGCGGTGTTTGAAATCTATGCAGATGAGGACATTACAACCCCTGACGGAACAGTAAGAGCAAAGAAAGGCGAGCTTGTCGCAACTCTGAAAACAAATTCGAAAGGCACAGCTACAAGCAAACAGCTTTACCTCGGTAAATACCGTGTTGTTGAAAAAACAGCTCCTTACGGATTTGTTCTGAACAGGACTGTAAATCATATTGAGCTCACCTATGCAAGACAGAACGAAAAGGTGACTAACACCTCAACATCATTTACAAACGACAGGCAAAAGGTTGAAATCAACCTTACAAAAATTCTTGAACAGAACGAGGAGTTCAGCATCGGCAATAATGACGAAATCCTCAATGTTTCATTCGGACTTTACGCAGATAAAGATTTGAAAGCCGCAAACGGAACGGTCATTCCAAAGGACGGACTTCTTGAAATCATCACCTGTAATGAAAAAGGCAAGGCACAGTTTACAACTGATATTCCAATCGGAAAATACTATGTTAAGGAAATCAGCACAGATAACCACTACATTCTTTCCGATAAAAAATATCCTGTTGCGTTTGAATACGCAGGACAGGATACAGCAACTGTTCATATTTCTGTAAATGACGGTGAGCTGATTGAAAATGAAATCATCTACGGCACAATCAAAGGCTTGAAGATTGACCGTGAAACAGGCGAAAAAATCGCAGGCGCATTATTCGGATTGTTTAATGCAGAGGAAAAAGAATTTACAGAAAAAACTGCAATTCTGACAGCTGAATCAAATGATGACGGTATTTTCACTTTTGAAAATGTGCCTTACGGAGAATATATTGTCCGTGAGTTAAAGCCTGCCGAGGGTTATCTGCCAAATGAAGAAAACTATCAGATAACAATTTCCGAGAATGATGAAATTATTGAAATAACAGTTGAGAACGATAAAATTCCCGAGTTAAAAACCACAGCTGCTATTGACGGCAAAAAGGAAGTCGGCGCAACAGATGTGTTCACTCTTGAAGATGTTGTTGAGTACAAGCACCTTGTACCCGGCAAGGAGTACACGGTTAAGGGTGTTCTTATGGATAAGGCAACAGGAAAAGAGTTGTTGATTGACGGCAAGAAAATCACCTCTGAAGCTACATTCATACCTGATGAAGCGTCAGGCGAGGTTATTGTTTTCTTTGAATTTGACGCAAGATATATCAATGAAGAAACGAACATTGTCGTTTTTGAAAGCCTTTACAGCGAGGATAAAGAGCTTGCAGTTCACGCAGATATTGAGGACGAAGGTCAAACCGTAACCGTCAAAATTCCGAAAATCGGCACAAAGGCAAGCATTGACGGCAAAAAGGAATTCACAGCTAACGGTGACATTACCATTGACGATGTTGTTTCCTACAAGAATCTCACAACAGGAAAAGAATACACAATCAGCGGTGTGCTTATGGACAAGTCAACCGGAAAAGCATTCCTTGTTGACGGCAAAGAAGTTAGTTCCGAAGTAACATTCACGCCCGAAACAGCAGACGGCGAAGTAACTGTATCCTTCACTTTTGACGGTTCTGTAATTACCAAAGATACAGAAATCGTTGTGTTTGAAGCTCTTTACCGTGAAGGAACAGAAATCGCCGTTCACGCTGACATTGAAGATGAGGATCAGACAGTAATAATTCATCCGCAGCCCGAACCCGAAAAGCCGCAGACAGGCGACAATTCAAATCTTGGCTTTTATATCGGCTTGGGTTCTGTTGCTGTCGGCGGCTTGATTGCATTTCTCATCATCAAATTCAAGAAGAAAGACGAGGACGATGAATAATGCACAGGGCGTATATCTGTTCGCCTTTGGGCGGAAATGTATCTGCAAACATTGAAAACGCAAAACGATATGCACGATATGCGTTAGAGTGCGGTATGGCTCCGTTCATACCGCATTTTTACGCCCTGATTTTGAATGATGACGATGAAGAAGAAAGAAGCCTCGGAATGCTTGCCGGACTTTCTATGCTTTGGGTGTGCGATGTGGTCTGGGTTTTCGGTGATGAAATAACCGAGGGCATGAAAACAGAGATTCGCTTCGCCGAAAAGCTGAACATCAAAGTCAGATATATATCGGAGAATGATTTAAGAAAATCGGAGGTAAAAAATGATAAATTCAAGAAAAATTAAGTCATTGAAGTGGATAGCAGGAATATCAGTAATACTGTTAATGCTCGGAATATCGGCGGTAACAGTCTTTGCCGCAGGCGATGTATCATCAGCAATCGAAAGCACATGGACATCGGCTCAAACACAGATTAAAAATGTTGTAAATAATGTTGTGTTCCCTGCTGTAGATATGATTCTTGCTATACTTTTCTTTGTTAAACTTGCTACGGCTTATCTCGATTACCGCAAGCATGGACAGTTTGAATTCACCGCGCCGGCAATTCTTTTCGGCTGTCTTGTGTTCTCGTTGACTGCACCGCTATACATTTGGACGGTACTCTGATAACAATAAAAACAAGGCTGTTATGTTGAGTCATAACAGCCTTTTGCGAGGTGATTTATATTTTTGATTGGTTAGGAGATTTCATCGGTGGAATCGGCAGTGCCATAGGCAGTGTGTTTGATTACCTCGGTGAACAAATCTCAAATGCTATATGGAACACAATGTTACAGTGGTTCTATGAAACGATTTACAACGCTGTCGCAGACTTCTTCACGATGATGGGAAATATGGGAGCAGATGTGTTCGACCTTGAATGGGTGCAGGCGACAATAAATCTGTTTACGCTTTTCGGCTGGGCATTGTTTGTCGCAGGAACGGTCGTCGCCGTATTTGATGTCGCAGTAGAGTATCAGAACGGCAGAGCGAATATTAAAACAACCGCAATAAATGTATTAAAAGGCTTCTTTGCTTGTTCGCTGTTCGGCGTTGTGCCTGTGGAGCTGTACAAATTTTGCATCAGCCTGCAAAACACATTTTCAAAGGATTTGTCATCCATAATGGCAGGACAACAAAGCATAGATTTAGCCGGACAGAGTACCAGCGTTTTAGAGGGCAGTTTTGCAGTCGCAAACCAGACAACATTCGGCTTGCTGAATCTGTTATGCCTGATAGCTTTTGCCTACTGCGTAATAAAGATATTTTTTGCGAATATCAAGCGTGGAGGAATTCTGCTCATACAAATGGCGGTAGGTGCACTGTATATGTTCAGCGTTCCGAGAGGTTATCAGGACGGCTTTAATCAGTGGATGAAACAGATAGCGGCTCTATGCCTGACGGCATTTATGCAGACAACTCTGTTGTTCCTCGGCTTGCTGACCTTCCCCGGTAATATGCTTTTGGGGCTTGGAATTATGCTTGCATCAAACGAAGTGCCGAGAATCGCACAGCAGTTCGGCTTGGATTCAAGTGTTAAGGTGAATATGACGAGCATTGTTCACGCAACTACAACTGCCGTTAATCTGACGAGAAGTGTTGCGAGAGCGGCTAAATGAATGAAAGGAATTTAAAGATTATGACAACTTATCTATATCCGCAGAATCTTAAAGCTACCGCCAACCTGTGGCTGTGGAGCTTGCGAGATTTTGCAATTATGAGCATAGCGCTTTTATTATCAATCCTGATACTTGCACAGACGAGGATAATAGTTCCGCTTGCAGTAACACTCTGTTTCGGCTTTTTATCAATACGACTTGAAGATACAACCATTCTGGACTTTATCCGCTATGCTGTGAAATATTTTATTTCAACACAACAACTTTATTACTGGAGGGAGAAAAAGTGAAAAAGCAAAAACAAAAAGGTAAATCGGTACAGGACTTGCTGGGCATAAAAACTTTTACGAAAAACGGCTTGAAGGTCGGCAAGGAAGAACTCATCTTCTATATGGTTCAGCCGACAAATATTTCTGTTCTGTCGCACACTAATATTGAAATCAAGGTGCGCCACCTGATGATGGTGCTTTCTGCTGTGCCGGATATTGAGATTACCTGTACCGATTCCTGCGAATGCTTCGATACGAACAAAAGCTATATCAAGAGCAGAATTGAAACTGAACAGAATGAAAAGGTCAGAAGGATTCTTAACAAGGATTTGGATTTTCTCGACAGTATTCAGACTGAAACCTCAACCGCAAGGCAGTTTCTGTTCATAGCAAGGTGTAAATCTTCAAAATCCGAAAATGTTTTGCAGAAAGCAAACAGAGTTGAGAAGATTATATCCGATCAGGGCTTTGAAGTAACCCGAATGAAGAAATCAGACATCAAGCGGTTTCTTGCAATCTACTTTGAAGCGAGTATGAACGGCGATTTAATGCCCGATTATGACGGCGAGCAGTATTTTGAAAAGGAGCAGACCTATGAAGAAACATAAAGGGAAAATCCAAACGGGAATTGTGATAGGTATATTTTCTGTAATCATAATTGCCTGTCTGATTTCAATATTTTCACGGATGTACACCGAAAACAAGGAAAAGGAAGAATTCAGACAGCTTGCAGAAATCGTTACAGAGGAAACAACGAATACAGATACTGAAACAGAAACGATAAGGAAGCCAAATCTGTTAAAAGTCAGTGATTCCGATAATGAAGTTCAGGCTGAACAGCCTGTATATTACACAACATACTACGAACCTCATTCAATATCAGAACTTATTTCAATGAATTCCGAATGCTTCGGCTGGATAAGTATAGCAGGAACAAACATAAACTATCCTGTTATGCACACACCAAGCAATCCGCAGAAGTATCTGAACAAAAACTTTTACGGAGAGTATAGCTATAGCGGTACACCGTTTCTGGATAGCAGATGTTCAGCCAACAGCACCAATCTCATAATTTACGGACACCATATGAACAACGGCACAATGTTTGCAGACCTTTGCAACTATACCGATTATTCTTACTTTACAGAGCATCCGACAGTTGTGCTCGAAACTAAAGACATGGCATTTGCTTACTCTGTCTTTTCTGTTATGAAAGTAAAATCCGATGATGATTGGTACAGATTCACAACAGTTGGAACGGAAAAAAGCTATAACTCAAGAATTGAATATGCAAAAGAGAAATCTATATACGACACAGGAATTACACCTGTTTACGGTCAGCAGATTTTAACGCTTTCAACCTGTTACGGCTACAATCAGGATGACCGCATACTTGTGTTGGCAGTCCGAAATTAAAGGGGGTAAAAATTATGGGACTATTCAATAGAAAACCAAAAGTGCTCACACCCGAGCAGGCAGAAGAAATATACACAAAGGATTTCTTTGATATGATTCTGCCGTCAACAATTAAGTTTTTTACCGATTATTACATTGTCGGCGACTCATACCGCAGTGTATGGGCGGTCAGAGAATATCCGCCGTCAACTGAAGAACAGGCGATTCTTTCACAGCTTGCAGACAGAAACGGCGTTACTCTCCGCATATATCACAGACTTGTGGAGAGTATGGAACAGAGAAAAATAATTCAGAACGCCACACGCAAAAACAAACTCAAATCAAGCGGTAACGATGTCAACGAAACTATTGAGGCACAGGGCAACTTGCAGGATGTTGTTACCCTTATGGCGAATCTTCGTAAAAACAAAGAGGCTTTGTTGCATTGTTCAGTATTCGTCGAACTAAAGGCAAAAAGCAAACAAAAATTAAAGGAGTTGCAAACTGATATTGCAATGGAGCTTACTCGCTCCAAGATTGAAGTTGACCGTCTGACTTTAAGACAGAAAGAAGGCTTTTTGTCTGTTAATCCTATCGGCAGTAATCAGTTCGGAAGTTTATATGAAAGAGTGTTGCCTGCAAGCTCTGTCGCTAATCTGTTCCCGTTTAACTTTTCAGGTAAGACAGACCCCAACGGCTTGTACATCGGCAGAGATAAGTACGGCACAAATATTCTTGTTGATTTTGACCGCAGGACAGAGGACAAAACTACATCAAACATCCTTATTCTCGGAAACTCAGGTCAGGGCAAAAGTTATCTTCTTAAATTGATTTTAACTAATATCAGAGAAAGCGGAAAGAAAATTGTTTGCCTTGATCCCGAAGCAGAGTATGAGGATTTGACAAATGCCCTCGGCGGTTGTTACATTGATTTTATGTCAGGTAAATACAAAATCAATCCGTTAGAACCAAAGAATTGGGGTAATGCAAATGAAGAAATTGACTCCAAAACACCCGAACCGTTCAAGCGTGTTACCCGACTGTCACAGCATATTGCATTTCTAAAAGACTTTTTCAGAAGCTACAAGGATTTTACTGATGCACAGCTTGATACAATCGAAATTTTGCTGATGAAGCTGTACGCACGATTCGGCATTACTGACACAACAGATTACAGTACCAAAAAGCCTACTGACTTTCCTGTGATGAGTGATTTCTATGACTTGTGCGAAGAAGAATATATGACCTACGACAACAAGAGAAAGTATCTTTACACCGAAGAAATTTTGCAGGAGGTTTGTCTGGGTATTCACAGTATGTGCGTCGGTTCAGAATCAAAGTATTTCAACGGTCATACAAACATCACCGATGACAGATTCCTGTGCTTCGGAGTTAAGGGTTTGCTTGACACTAACCGCAGATTAAAAGACGCAATGTTGTTCAATATCCTTTCCTATATGTCTAACAAGCTCCTCGGCGAGGGAAACACCGTTGCATCAATAGACGAGCTCTATTTGTTTTTGTCTAACCTAACCGCCATTGAGTATATCCGCAACGCAATGAAGCGTGTCCGTAAAAAGGACTCAGCCGTGATTTTAGCCAGTCAGAACATTGAGGATTTCCTGATTCAAAATGTCAAGGAATATACCAAGCCGCTATTTTCAATTCCTACTCATCATTTCCTGTTCTTCCCCGGCAACATCAATCCGAAGGACTTTGAAGAAGCGCTAATGGTAGAACCAAACGAGTATGCCTTAATCAAATTCGGTGAGCGTGGCACTTGCCTTTACCGTTGCGGAAACGAAAGGTATTTGCTTCTTGTTCAGGCTCCTGAATATAAAGCCGAAATTTTCGGCAGTGCAGGCGGTCGATAATTTTTGTGGACAATGAACAATCCTTGTGTTATGATTAAATAAAAACTTTAGGAAGGGAACTTTATGAAACGGCTTGTTTTTCATATTGATGTAAACAGTGCTTTTTTGTCGTGGGAAGCTGCTCGCAGAGTTCGTGAGGGCAAAGACGATTTACGCTTGATTCCGTCCTGCATAGGCGGTAATCCCGAAAAGCGAACAAGCATTGTTCTTGCAAAATCCATTCCTGCAAAGAAATACAATATCAGGACAGGCGAACCGATTTCTATGGCTTTGAGAAAATGTCCCGACTTGGTAATAGCCGAACCCGATTTTTCTCTGTATGATAAATGTTCTAAAGCATTTATTGAAATCTGCAAAAGCTACACACCTGTTGTCGAGCAATTCTCAATTGATGAATGTTTCCTTGATATGTCGGGTATGGAGAGAATATATCCCGAACCGATAAAAACAGCATATGAAATCAAGGACAGGATTAAAAGTGAGCTTGGCTTTACGGTTAATGTCGGCATAGGCTCCAACAAATTGTGTGCTAAAATGGCAAGCGACTTTGAAAAGCCCGATAAGGTTCATACTCTGTTTGAGAATGAAATTTCCGATAAGATGTGGACATTGCCTGTCAGTGAACTTATTTCTGTCGGCAAAAATACAGCAGTAAAGCTTGAAAAATCTTATGTCAGAACGATAGGGGATTTAGCAAAGCTTTCCCTTCAAAACATTCAGTCCATTGTCGGAAATAAATTTGGTGAACAGTTGTATTACTATTCCAAGGGCATTGACGAATCACCTGTCCTTGATGTTCCGCCTAAGGCTAAAGGGTACAGCGTAGAAACCTCATTTGAGGATAATATCACAACAAGAGAACAGGCACACAAGGTTCTGCTTTCCATTGCTGATAGTGTTGCATTTCGTATTCGTGATGACGGTGCTAAAGCGTATTGCGTTGCCGTAAATATCAGAACAAATGATTTCAGGAACAAATCTCATCAAAGGCACCTTGATATTGCTACGGATATTACAACTGAGATATACAGTATTTCAAAGGTTTTGTTTGATGAACTGTGGAACGGACATTCTCCGCTTCGTCTTATGGGTATTTCTCTGACTGACATTACAAGAGAAGGTAACGAGCAAATGTCTTTGTTTTCTGCTTCAGATAAAAACAAGGACAAGGAGAGAAAGATTGATAAGACGGTTGATAACCTCCGCAACAGGTTTGGCTCGGCAATTATTTCAAGAGGTTTGAATTCTGAAAATACAGCGAGAATTGACAGAAAACACAAAGCTCAATTTGAAAATAAAAGGAAGAGCAACAATGGAAGCAAGTAATAAACAGAAAAGAGGGTAATAAAAATGCTTTTATATATAGACGGAGCAGTCAGACCTGAATCAAGAACCAGAGAACTTGCAGACTATCTTGCAGGGAAATTTAACTGTAATGTTGAATATGTACGGCTTTCAGAAGAAAATATTTTACCGATGGATTTAAAAACTCTTTCTATGAGAGATGAATCGTGTCAAAAAGAAGATTTCAGTAATCCTTATTTCAAGTATGCCAAGCAGTTTGCAAAGGCAGACGAAATAATTTTAGTTGCACCCTATTGGGATTTATCATTTCCATCAGTTGTAAAAGCATATCTCGAAAGCATCTGTGTTGTCGGTCTTACTTTTTCTTATTCAGATGAAGGCATACCCGTAAGTATGTGCAAAGCTAAAAAACTGTATTTTGTTACAACAGCAGGCGGAACAATTGCTGATGATGCTTACGGATATGGTTATGTCAAAGCTTTGGCACAAGGGATGTTTGGAATAGATGAGGTTTTACTAATAAAGGCTGAAAATCTTGATATATATGGAAGTGATGTATACAAGATAATGTCTGAAGCAAAAAGGGAAATAGATAAGTTGTTTATTTAAAACTTGAAAATCCGATTGGTTTTCTTAATGAAGTCAATCGGCTTTTTGTTTATAGATGATTTTTTAAAAAACTCAAAATACTTTGAAAATATTGGAAGTGATAAAAACAAAGATTGGAGAAATAATATAATTGATAATGTAAATTTCAAATACAGTTTATTGTTTCATTTTCATAGGGCGGAGGTGTATTTATGAAAGCCAAAGTAAACGAAAATTGCATTGGATGTGGGTTGTGCAACAGCATTTGCCCACAGGTGTTTACTATGACAGACGAAGGAGTAGCAACAGCAAGCTCTGATATTTCCGAAGAACAAGAGGAATCAGTACAGGAGGCGGCTGATAGCTGTCCTGTAGATGCAATTGAAGTGGAAGAATAATCTTATTGTTAATAATTTGGAGGCAGCAAATGAAGGATATGTTTTGTTTTCAGTGTCAGCAGACTGCTCACAATAAAGCCTGCGAGGGCAAAGCAGGAGTCTGCGGTAAAAAAGCCGATACTGCAAATTATCAGGACGAGCTTGTGGGTGCGCTTATCGGACTTGCAAGAGCGGCAAAATCAGGCAATCCTACATCCCATACTGATGAGCTTGTGATGAAAGGACTTTTTACGACGCTAACAAATGTTAATTTCAACAATGTGACAATCAAGCAGATAAAGACTGAAATTGAAACCGAAAAGGGCAGAATCAACAGCGAGAAATTCGAAGATTACGATATGGAAAATATCTGGGATAACCACGAAGATATCCGTTCCTTGAAATCACTGATACTGTTCGGAATAAAGGGAATGGCGGCATATGCTTATCATTCGCTAGTTCTCGGCAAAACCGACAGCGAAGTGAGCAACTTTTTCTACGAGGCTCTATACGCTCTGGGCGAAAAGAAAAGTGCAGATGAATTGCTTGAGCTTGTTTTAAAAACAGGCGAGGTTAATTTTAAATGTATGGCTTTGCTTGATAAGGCTAATACGGATGCCTACGGAAATCCCGTGCCGACAGAGGTTTCTCTCACTATCGAGAAAGGACCGTTTATTGTTGTAAGCGGTCACGATTTGCACGATTTAAAGCTGTTGCTTGAACAGACCGAGGGCAAGGGAATCAACATATACACGCACAGCGAAATGTTACCTGCTCACGGCTATCCCGAACTGAAAAAATATCCGCATCTCAAGGGTAATTTCGGTACGGGCTGGCAAAATCAGCAGTCGGAATTTCACAATATTCCTGCACCGATTCTGTTCACCACAAATTGCCTTATGCCCGTGAGAGAAAGCTACAGCGACAGAGTTTTCACAACTTCTGTTGTGTCCTATCCCGAACTGGTTCATATCGGCGAGGACAAGGACTTTACTCCCGTTATCGAAAAAGCGATTGAGTGCGGCGGTTATGACGAGGACAAAGAAATGAGAGGAATGAACGGCGGCAGCACGGTGACAACAGGCTTTGCTCACAATGCGGTGTTATCAAATGCAGATAAAATAGTTGACCTTGTTAAGCAGGGGAAAATCAGGCATTTCTTCCTTATCGGAGGTTGTGACGGAGCGTCCTACAGCAGGAGCTACTACACCGACTTTGCAAAGCTTACACCGCCTGATACAATTATTTTAACTCTTGCCTGCGGAAAATATCGTATTAACGATTTGGATTTGGGCGACATCGAGGGTATTCCGAGAATACTCGACTGCGGACAGTGCAATGACGCATACAGTGCAATAAAAATCGCACTGGCTCTTGCAGATGCTTTTGACTGCACAGTAAACGACCTTCCGCTTACGCTTGTTCTTTCGTGGTACGAACAGAAAGCGGTTTGTATCTTGCTGACGCTTTTATATCTTGGGATAAAAAATATCTACCTCGGACCAACTCTCCCTGCATTTGTTTCAAAAGGTGTGCTTGATATTTTGATTGAAAAGTTCAATCTCACTCCTATTGATAAACCGCAGGAAGACTATGATAGGATTATGAATAAATAGCATATCTGATAAATTAAAAAATCCGATTGATTTTCTTAAATGAATTTCAATCGGATTTTTTGCGTTCAGGAGGTGATTTTGTGAGTGCTACCATAGGTGCGGCACTGAAGAAAATAGCAGTTGCACTGCTCACGGATAAAAAGGTAATAAAAACAATAGGCGGTATAGTTATCGGCATAATCATAATTGTGGTTATGCCGATTATTGCTGTTGTGTCAGTTTTTAACGGCAGTATGGATATTGATACCGACAAGCTCAACCAGTCCATACAAGAAAACATCTCAGCCGAGCAGATGGAAAGCTTACAGCATATCAACGACACGATGACAGAGGTTGAAAATCAACTCAAAAGCAAAAAGCTGTCCGACTGTAACACACAGGCAGAGGTTATCTATCTGTTTTCTCTGTCCGATAAATCAGAGGACAAGGACTTTGTAAAAAACTTCGTATCCTGTTTCAAGAAGAATCAGTCTGATGAGGATTTGGTAAATGCAGTCAATCAGAAATTCGGAACGGAGATTAATTATGACGAGTTTCAAAAGATGATGCAGTCAATCAAGGGTGTGGAAATCAGTACCGCAGGCTTCACCGACAAGACCACGAAGAACAATCTCGACCTTGTCAAGTGGTGCGAAAACGCATACAAAAACGGCTGGGGTTATGTATACGGCGGTTACGGTCAGGTCTGCACAAAGCAATATCTCGACCAACAGGCAAGTCTGTTTCCCGGCAACAATGAGGCTGGCGGTGAAATGCGAGAGGTCGGAGATAAATGGCTCGGCAAGAGAGTATGCGACTGCATAGGCTTGATAAAATCCTACGCTTGGTACAACGCTGACAGCGGAGAAATTGTCGCAGGCTCAAACGGTTTTACCGACTGCGGTGCAAATTCCATTTGGAACAATGTAACCGAAAGCGGACCGATTTCTAATATGCCCGATACACCCGGACTTGCCGTCTGGATGAACGGACATATTGGTGTGTATATCGGCAACGGTGAAGTTATCGAAGCACAGGGCACAGCCTACGGAGTTGTCAAAACAGAGCTTAGTGGTCGAGGTTGGACAAAGTGGCTGAAGATACCGAATATAAAATATGTGGAGGTAAAATCAAAATGAAGAAAACAAGCGTAAGCATTATGTACGATAATGAAAAGCTCAATGCAGTTAAGCTGTATATGTCACAGCGTGATTTGGATTTCAAGGAAGAGCTTGAAAAATCAGTGGACTCTCTGTATGCAAAATATGTTCCTGCAAATGTCAGAGAGTTCATTGATATGAAAGGTTCACAGGTGAAACCACCAAAGCCTAAAAAACCAAAGATTGAAAGTGAGGAAAAGACTTGAGGTCGCAAAATTTTGGCATAGAAATAGAGATGACCGGCATCACTCGCAGTACTGCGGCGAAAGTGATTGCCGGTTATTTTCATACAGACGCAACTCATGTCGGCGGTTGCTATGATGCTTATTCTGTTCGTGATAATGACGGCAGGATGTGGAAAATTATGCGTGACGCAAGCATCCGATGTGAAAACCGTTCGGGGCAGAATGCAAGCTCTCTCTACTCGGTGGAATTTGTCACTCCGATTTGCAACTATGATGATATTGAAACCATACAGGAGTTAGTTAGAAAGCTTCGTGGCGCAGGAGCGAGAGTCAACTCAAGCTGTGGTTTGCATTGCCACATAGACGCATCAAGACATACCCCGAAAACACTTCGCAACATCGTAAACATTATGGCGGCGAAAGAGGACTTGCTCTACAAGGCATTGAAAGTAAATGTTTCCCGTGAACATTACTGTCAGAAGATGGACACACGCTTTCTTGATGAAATCAATAACCGTCCGCCTATGTCAATGGAGCAGATAAAGTCAATGTGGTATGACGGAGAGGACTACAGCTACAGACATTATGATGACACACGCTATCACGCACTGAATCTTCATAGCGTGTTCTACAAGGGGACAATTGAATTTCGCCTGTTCAATTCTACCTTACACGCAGGCGAAGTGAAGTCAGCGATTCAGCTTTGCCTTGCAATCAGTCATCAAGCATTGATACAGAAGTCAGCAAGACACGCAAAAACAGTTTCAGATAATGAAAAATATACTTTTCGTACTTGGCTGCTCCGACTTGGCTTAATCGGTGACGAGTTCAAGACAGCTCGTCATCATCTGCTGAAAAATCTTTATGGCAACATTGCGTGGAAAGATCCTGCACAGGCTGAAAAACAAAAGGAAAGACTTGCTCAAAAACGAGCCGCACAGTTGAACGATACAGTTCAGAATACAAACGAAAATATTAATATCAACGAACCCGAATCTGAAACTGCAACTGAGCAGAATGAGGATTCGGGTTTTGTTATGAGTATGTAAGGAGAGAAATCTATTATGAGTAAAAAATTATACATTGCCTATGGCAGTAACCTCAACTTAAAACAGATGAAATATCGTTGTCCGACAGCAAAGCTTGTCGGCAAGGGTGTAGTAGAAAATTACGAATTGCAGTTCAAGGGTATGCCTCACTGTTCCTATGCAACAATCGCACCTTGCATTGGCAAGTCCGTTCCCGTTGCATTGTGGGAGCTTCAGTCAAGAGATGAAAAACTCCTTGACCGCTACGAGGGTTATCCATCTCACTACTTCAAGCAGGACTTGCCTGTGAAATTGAATAACGGATCTGAACTGACTGCGATGGTTTACATTATGAATCTTAAGCAGAATTTCGGCTTGCCAAGTGCAAGCTACTACGATACAGTATCGCAGGGCTACAAGGACTGCGGTTTTGATTTGAATGTTTTAAACGAAGCCGTAAATGACAGTGCCGAAAAGTTCTATGAAAACCTTGAACAGAACAATCTGTTTGATTCACCTGATGATGACGGAGAAGATTTTACAAATGAGATTGGCGGTATGAGTTTATGAACGAGAGAAAGAAATTGAAAAAGCAACTCGGTGAAAAATATATTTTCAAAATGTATTTATCAGTAAATGAAGTCAAGAAATTACTTTCCGAAAATCCAAAGGACAAGCACGACACTCTTTTTGCTTCACTCACAGTCGGCTGTGTAAAAATCAACGCTGTTATATTTCCCACACCCGATAAAATGCTCCTCGGCTTTGATATTCTTGTAAAGGATACACCCGAGAGCGAGGAATGGATTTGCTACGACACTTTGAGTGATGAAATAAAACTCAGCCCACGAAATATTGAGCAGTCAATGTTCGATATTCTGAACCGTGAAGTCAAGGAGTACGGACTGTCCTATACAGAGTGCAATTTTGAAGTAATAAACGGCAAATCAATAAAAGCAGAATAACAGCAGTATTCTCGCCACACTCGCCCTGTGTCGGCTTTTAAAGGAGAAGTCGGGAAAGTATCCGAAATCGAATAAAAGCCGAAACAGGGCGGTTTGCGGCAAGGTGTGAAAAATCGAAGTAACGGCAATTTGGGCAGTTTTTCGAGGGTAGGTATTTAAGCAGGATAAAGGCGTATTCCGTTGCAGAGCAACGGTCTCCGAAACACACCGACCGGCAACGCCGTTCGGGGATTTTCAAAGGTGTTACTTTTTTAGCATTGTGTTACCGCTTGTATTCCGAACTGCCCGATTTTCCGATTTCAAGAGGTTTTCTCTGAATACCCGAAGTGTTACCGAAAGGAAAGGTGAAAATGGACAACGACTCAAAAAGGATAGGACTATATATCAATCAGGATCTACTCAAAGCTTGTGACAATGCTATAGAGCAAACCAATGCAACATCAAGAAGTGAATTTATTTCTAATGCAATAGAATTCTATATTGCTTGGCTAAACTCAAAAAATGTAAGCAAGGTGCTTACTCCTGCTTTGGAATCCGTCATCAGTTCAAAAATTCTTGATACAGAGGACAGGATTGCAAGGGTTCTGTTCAAGCAGGGTGTAGAGCTTGCTATGCTTATGCATGTTGTTGCGGCGACCAATGATATTACGGAAGGTCAGCTGAGAGATTTAAGAAAAATATGTGTTGATGAGGTCAAACGCAACAGCGGTAAATACAAGTTTGATGATGCAGTCAGGTTTCAGAAAGGGTAAGCTATGCCGAGAATTATTATGAAATCGCCCTACATCAAACCGAATTCCAAAACTCATATCGGAAATTATGTTTCATATATTGCCACTCGTGACGGAGTTGAAAAGGCTGACAGCACACAAAAGTTTATGGAAGCGACTTCGGTTCAGAAAAAGATTATCAATAAATTATTAAAAGATTATCCCGACTCAAATGACTTGTATGAATATCAGGATTATCTTGATAAGCCGAACAGAGGTAATGCAGACGAATTGATTTTGCGGATTGCCGAAACTCACGCAGAGCTATTCGGCGACCGAGAAAAATATGTAAGCTACATTGCACAGCGACCAAGAGTAGAAAAAATATCTTCACACGGCTTATTTACCGATGATGGTGTGCCGATAGTTTTATCCAATGTGCAGAAAGAGGTTGCAGAAAGTAAGAGTAATGTATGGACTCATATCATTTCTCTTAAGCGAGAAGATGCGGAAAGGCTTGGCTACAACAATGCAAACGCTTGGATGAACCTCATTCGTTCACAGCGAAATATGATAGCGGAGAATATGAAAATCGCTCCCGAAAATTTTAGATGGTATGCGGCATTTCATAACGAGGGACATCATCCGCACATTCATATGATTGCATATTCCACAAAGCCCAACGAAGCGTACCTGACGGAAAAGGGCATTGAAAATATTAAATCAAATCTTGCAAAGGTAATCTTCCGTCAGGACTTGATAAGTATTTATCAGAAACAGACAGAACACAGGGATAAGCTCCGAGCCGAGGCTCGTGACATTGTAGATGATTTGGTTTCGAAAATAAACTCGGAAATATATATCAATGCGTCAATTCAGCATAAGCTGTTGGAGCTTGCCGACAGACTTTCAAAAACGAAAGGTAAAAAGGTTTACGGTTATCTCAAGCCTGATGTAAAAGCGATTGTGGATTCCATTGTTGAAGAGCTTGCCAATGACAGCAGAATTAAAAAGCTGTATGATCTTTGGTATGAGCAAAAGGAAAATACAATCCGCACCTACACGGATGAAGTGCCTGATAGGATTCCTCTTATCCAAAACAAGGAATTTAAGTCAATCAAGAATGCGGTAATCAAAGAAGCTTTGAAACTAAATTTCACCGAAGATGAGATTGAGGAAATCGAGAATACAGACGAAGAATCTGTTTCAAATCCATTTGAATATGAAGAAAACACCTCTGCCAAATCAGTCTTTGATTCAGGCATAGGTGTTCTTTATCCTAATTATTCAATTAAAACAAACCGAAACAGCGTTGCGGTTTCCTCTCTTTATATCCTGCGCTATCTCTGTAATATGATTCAAAGTAGGCTTCGCTTTGAAGAAAAACAGAAAGCACAAAGGACAGATAAAAAATTACAGCAGAAGATTAATGATAAAAAGCAGGCTCAGGGATTGAAAATGCAAGTTTTATAAACTAGTAGTTGATTTACTATATTAAAATTTTGTTGTTTGACCTTTGTTCAATAAAATCCTTTATCGTAGTATCTGAAAGAAGTTTATCTAAAAAATCCACAGAAATTTTTTGCATAGAATTGAATAAAAGCCACGTTCCTCTTTCTTCGTCTTTATATACATCTGGAGAATAAGCAGAAAGCGACTTTGCTTTTATTTTATCTTTGTAAGCATAATCTGCAACTTCACATATATAGCAAATATCATCCACATTTCCAATTGTTAATAAAACATACTCAGGCTTTTCAGCAACAGCAACATCCGTAGAATATGCCACTTTCCCATGAGTCAAAAAATAACCTAGATGAATAGATAAAATATCTTCACTGCTTAACTTTTCATCTTTATTGGTAGACAGTTTTAACAATCTAATCATAAAATTCTCTCCTTTAAATTCCGATTTGTTTATTGGTTATTTTACCACACACAAATGAAATTGTCTATAAATAAATTAATCCACCGCCAAGGAATAACTGCACCTAAACGCTGATAGGTGCCTCCTGTCACAGTGATAAGACAAGAATTACCCACTATAAGATATTACAGCAGAAAGAAAAAATATTATACTCAAGGAAGTGATTAAAATATCAATCTACATTCATTTTACAAAAGAACAACGAGAACAGGCAAGGAGAACCGACCTTGCTAATTTTTTAATCAGTCAAGGCGAGAAAGTCAAGAAATCAGGGTCAGAATACGAATGGTTTGACGGCTCGCAAAAGGTAACTATCAGAGGTCACCTCTGGTATCATCAGTACGAACAGAAAGGCGGTGATGCGGTTGACTTCGTCAGCAGATTTTACAACAAGGACTATGCCGAAGCGGTGGAAATGCTTTTGAATAACTGTGGCGGTCAAATCATAACCTCACCGCCCATAGAAATAAGTTACAAAAACTTTGAACTGCCGCCGAAGAATGACAGAATGAGCAGAGTTTTTTCTTATCTGCTGTTGACTCGTGGCATTGGCAAGGATGTACTTTTTGAGTTTGTAAGAAACAAAATGATTTATGAATCTGCCGATTATCACAATGTAGTATTTGTCGGCTATGATTCAAGCGGTAAACCTCGCCACGCACACAAGAGAGGAACGGTGACAAGTAATCCGTACAAGGGAAATGTTGCTGGCAGTCAACCTGAATTCAGCTTTCATTGGCACGGCACAAGCGACAAGATATTTTTATTTGAAGCTCCGATTGATATGTTATCGTTCATAAGTATGCACAAGGAAAACTGGAAAAATCACAGCTATGCGGCATCCTGCTCTGTTTCGGACAGGGTGCTTTTTCAATGTCTGAAAGATAATCCGAACATCAAAAATGTGTTTCTCTGCTTTGACAATGACGAAGCAGGACAGACAGCAAACAAACGCATAGCCGATAAATTAAATTCAATGAATATCACAAATGAAATCCTCGTTCCTACCCATAAAGATTGGAATGAGGATTTGCTATTTTCAGGTGAAAGGAGTAATGAAATATGCCATCAGGAATTATAACTCTGATTATTGTGACAGGCTCAATGTTTGCTCTGTTCATAATCATTTCTACGGTCGGCAATTACTATTCACTCAACCGTATAAAAAATAAGACGGTCGGACAAGGGCAACATGGCACGGCTCGGTGGGCAGCCAAAAAAGAGATAAAGAGAACCTACAAGCACATAAATTTTCAGCCGAACAAGTGGAGAAAAAATCCGAAAAGCAGACCAACACAACAGGGTATCGTTGTCGGTTGTAAAAATAGGACAAGAGGTCATTTGATAAATCTTTCTCATACAGTATTTTATGCTTTCAGAAAATTAAGAAATCTGTTCAGGAAAAACAAAAAGGTAATCACACGAAAAGAACCTGTCAGCACCACAACAGCAATGGTTGATACAGGAGATGTTCATGCTCTTATGATTGGTGCAGCTGGTGTCGGCAAGACAGCTTTTTGGCTTTATCCGTGCATTGAATATGCTTGTGCAACGGGTATGTCTATACTCCTGACCGACACAAAGGGAGATGTAGTTCGGAATTATGGAACGATTGCGGAAAAGTATTACGGCTACAAAATTTCTGTTATAGATTTGCGTAATCCCACACGCTCACACGGAAATAATCTTCTGCACCTCGTGAACAAATATATGGACTTATACAAAGCTGAACCCGAACAGCTTGTTTACAAGGCGAGAGCAGAAAAATATGCAAAAATCATTTCAAAAACAATTATTCTTTCAGGAATGGACTCAGCTTCATTCGGACAGAACGCTTACTTCTATGATGCGGCAGAGGGACTTTTAACAGCAACGATTCTGCTTGTTTCAGAATTTTGTGAACCCGAAGAAAGACATATTGTTTCGGTATTCAAAATCATTCAGGAGTTACTTGCTCCGACCAACAAGAAAGGCAAAAATCAGTTTCAGCTTTTAATGGACTATCTTCCCGATGACCACAAAGCAAAATGGTTTGCAGGGGCGGCGCTGAACACAGCCGAGCAGAGTATGTCAAGCGTTATGAGTACGGCATTGTCAAGACTGAATGCGTTTCTGGACTCCGAACTTGAACAGCTTTTGTGCTTTGATACTGAGATTGATGCAGAAAAATTCTGTAATCAAAAGTGTGCGATATTCATTGTTATGCCGGAAGAAAATCCCAACACTTTCTTTATGGTATCACTCATTATCCAACAGCTTTACCGTGAGATACTGTCGGTCGCAGACGAAAACGGCGGTGTTCTGAATAATCGTTGTGTGTTCTTCTGCGATGAGTTCGGCACTCTTCCGAAGATTGATTCAGCCGAGATGATGTTCTCTGCCTCCCGTTCAAGGCGATTGCAGATAGTCCCAATCATTCAATCATTTGCACAGTTGGAGAAGAATTACGGCAAAGAGGGTGCTGATGTAATCATAGACAACACCCAACTGACCATCTTCGGTGGTTTTGCTCCAAACAGCACAAGTGCGGAAGTGTTGTCAAAAGCTCTCGGTTCAAGAACTGTGATGTCAGGTTCCGTCAGCAGGAGCAAAAACGATCCATCACAATCATTGCAGATGATAGAACGACTACTGATGACACCTGATGAGTTGAAGTCACTTCCCAAAGGTACATTTGTTGTTATGAAAACAGGATTTTATCCGATGAAAGTCAAGCTTAAATTGTTCTTCAAGTGGGGTATAGAATTTGAAGAAAAATATGAAGTTGCAGAAAATTCTAATCGTGAAGTTCACTATGCAAACCGTTCGGAGTTGTTCAACAACATAATCCAAACATACTATCCGCAGTATCTTGAACAGCCTGAAGTTGACACTGATTTTGATGAAGTAAGCGGCGAGAAAAAGAAGAAAAATGAAAATCTCAAAACCTCTCCAAACACTGAACAGACCGAGTCTGAAGATATTGTTGATGCTGAAGAACCAATATCTGAACATCAAGACGAGCCAACAGAAGAAACCGAAAATTCAAGTGTTGAACAGAACAAAAATAAGCAGGGAAAAGTAGTCGTCAGAACCGAGCGACCACCACAGGGGAATAACAGCAATGAGTAGATTAACTTTTCTGTATCAAATGGACTTACCTCACAGAGCCGTAGCCGTATATACCTACCTCCACGACCGTGCAAACAAAAACGGCGAGTGCTGGCCTTCAGTAAAAACAATAGCAGGCGACATAAAGCTATCGCCTGCCACAGTCCGCAGAGCTATTAAAGATTTGAGAAAAGCTGGATTAATTAAGACAGAACAACGATATCGTGATAAGGGAGGTAAGAGCAGTTTGTTATACAAAATAAGCAACCATTGAAGAATAAAGCCATTTATTGTTTTTTAATATAAAAGATTATAGTTGATTATTAGTTTGCAAATTAGAGTTTATTCCGATAGTGGAAGTAAAGGTATTTGTATCACTATCATATTTCATTTCTAAATTTCCGTTGTATTTTGCAACTACTCGTTTAATACTTCTGGTGCCAATTCCGTGTATGCTGGATGTATTTTTAGATGATACAAGAACCCCATTTATGTATTTAGGTTTTTTGTCACAAGAATTTGAAATTTTAATAATTACAAAATTTGAGTTCCTTGTACAAATTGAAAAATCAATAAATTTGTCATTTGACATTAACGATGCTTCAACTGCATTTTCTAAAAGATTATCAAGTAAAGCGGTTATATCATGTTCTTTTATAAAATCAGTATTTGCGTTTTTAATATTAATTGTGAAGTTGATATTATTTTTCTTGCATATCTCATAATATCTATGAGTAATTAAATTAACTATAGAGTTATTACAGTAGTCAATAGGATTCATAATACTAAAATCATCAACAATTTCGGAGATATATTGAGTTATATTTGAATCGTTATCTTCAGATAATTGTTTAATTGTATTTAAGTGTTTTGTTATGTCATGAATCAGCACTTTTGAATTTTCATTTTGTTCGCTTAATAGCTTATAGTAATCAATCGTATCTTTTTCCTGCTGCTTATCTAAAAGGATTTGTGTATATTTCTGATTAATTCTTATTGTTAATTCATGAACATAAAATACAATTATGTTAGATAGCAACACAAGAATATTACCTATAATGATAGCAATTTTAAAGTCATTACTTACAGAATAAAATGTACAAAGATATACATTTGTATACATCAATATTATTGAGGCAATGGGCAAAAAACAAAGTAATATTGAAAATTTAGAGTTTGAACTTTTAGATTCTTTTTCGGAAATTTTAAGAATACACCATATGGAGATAAAGTAAAATAATTTGCTTATAATTGCTTGAATTATTAGAATAAATGCATCTGTTTGACTTACAAAGAGACTGAAATGGAACAAAACGGAGAACGGAAAAACAACTATCAATTCCGTGATAATCATGAAAAAAACAAGAACGGAATTTGAAAATATAGCTGATTTTATGTTTGTGTTATAGCAAACGATCAAGACAATAAAGTTGCAAACATAAAAAGAAATTGCGTTAATTAAGGGGATTTCAATAAAGTTTATTGCATAAAGGATTAATCCGGATGACAGTATAAATATGGGAATAAATTTCGCAGATATTTTTCGTTCAAATTTAAAATCGTAATAGTAAAACGATATTAGTTCTTCAATCAAAAAGACCAGTGCATAGCATATACTTGAAATCATATTGTACCTCCCATGTATTCATAAAAAGCTTTTTTAAATGAAGCATAAAAACTACGGGATATTGGTACCTTTACTTTTTTGGAATCAAAAGATAATATAATTTCATTTTTATCAAAATCTGTTACATTTTTTAAATTCACTAAGAAGCTATAATGTGATTGGGCAAAATAATCATATGATTTCAAATGATTTTTCCAATAAATAAACTTTTTGTTAGAAATGTACTCATCATTTTTTGTGACTAATTTTGTTTTGCGATTTTCAATAGTTAAATAGAGTATATCAATAGTAGATATATTATGACATTCATCAAAATAATCCAAAATAAGTTTTTCTGTACTCTGGTGGTATAGATTTAAGGCAACATCCATACTTTTATAGAATCGGTTTTCGTCAATGGGTTTGGACAAAAATCTAAAAACATTAAGATCCATTGCATCATCAAGGTAGCCTTGAAAAGAAGTAACTATAAAAATAATAATATTTGGATTTATTTTTTGGAGATGCTTTGTAACTGTGAGTCCGTTAACACCTGGCATTTCAATATCAATAAAGGCAAAATCTATTTTTATCTGTTTATCAAGAATATTGTCTCCATAAAAAAAACAAATACTATCAAATTTATATGTCGATTGCTTTGATATCTTATTAAGATATTTTTTTATTTGGCTAATAATTTTAGGGTTATCATCACATATTAGTACTTTCATAGTTACATCTCCTTTGTAAGGATTATAACTCAAAAAAGCTAATTTGTCATCTATTATGTTCCTGTTCATTTAAAATGACATCGATTATTTTTGATATTAGACTTAATGATTTATTATCGCAAAGATTTAATTTGTCAACAATATTTTGAGGAATGTTATTACTTTTTAAAGTACCTAATAAGAGGTAGTCAGGTGTGATATTTAATGCATTGCAGATTTTCGCAAATGTTTCAATACTTGGCACTGAGTAACCGTTTTCAATATTTGATATGTGGTTATTTGAAAGATCAGTTTTTTCTGCTAAAGCATTTTGCTTCATTTTTATTTCTTTTCTACGCTGTGCTATACGAGTTCCTATTTTTTCGTAGTCTACATACATTAATATCACCCAATAAAATGTTATCAATTATCGGCAATATTGTTAACAAATTAAAAAAGTAAAATACTTGTATAGTTTAAAAAATCAAAAAATATTTTAAATATTTTCTCTGAGTTGTACAAAAATAGAATTTAGTTAAGAAAAAACGCAGGTTTTGTCGAATTTCTTACCATTTTTGCAAATTTAAACATTAAAGTATATTATTCTGATAAAATAATTCACAAGGAGGTTGATAACTATGAAAAACGAAAAAATGTTATCAAACAAAATGAGAAACGGAATCAAAAAAGGATTGTCAGTTGCATTAAAAACTAATGCGAACTCTTCTGGATGCTTTATTATTTATCAGCCCAAAGCACCGAAGGCTCTGGAAAAGTATAAAAGTATCAAATGATCAAATTGATTTCGAGCAAAGCCGCCCGCTATTTGTGTAGTAATGAAACTGACACAGATTCATTAGAACTCTATGAATATGCTATATATGTAGTTCTATCTTCAATTTTTCATATTGCTACTATTGTAGTATTAGGTGTGTTCTTTAATATGATTATAGAAAGCGTAGTTTTCTATTTTTCGTTTATTTCTATTCGCAAATTCGCAGGCGGCTACCATGCTAAAACGCCAACAAAATGCTATTTGTTTTCTATTCTTTCAAATATTATAATTTTGTATTTTATTAAATTGGTAAATGGTGTTAGCGTTATATTTATTTTTTCACTTATAATGTTTGAGTTGTTTTGTGTTGTTCTTATATTATTAATATCCCCACTTGATACAGAAAACAATCCTTTGAAAACTAGTGAGAAAAAAATGTACAGAATAATAGCTGTTTTTATTTCTATCCTTATATTTATTATATCGACATGGTGTGTGTTTACAGGCTATAGAAATATGGGTTGTTCTATGATATGTGGAGTAATAATGAGTACGCTGGTTTTATTAATGAGGAAATTCCAAATTATTTTTGAAGAAATTAAAAAAAGTGAGTGAGAAAATGAATTTGGAAGTATCTGTTTTTGAATATCTGAATCAAAAAATTATGTATATCCACGATGTTAATTACTATTTTGGAATTAGGGATGACTTTGATATTGAATTTGGCGATTATGAAATTAGGGCTTGCTTAAAAAATAAATATTGCATATAAAGAAAAATAGAATAGCAATAGTGGTATGGGAAGGCACAGGTATGAACTGAAAGATAACGAATGGAACAGAATAGCAGAAATGTTGCCAAAAGAACATCCCCTGGAAGGAAAACGAGGAATGCCCGACAAAATATGATAACCGCAGCGTGTTGAACGTCATACTGTGGATTGCCAGAAACGGCGCACATTGGAGAGAGTTTCCGCAAGGATATGGTAAATAGCAAGCTGTTTACGCACGCTTTCAAAAGTGGACTGCAGAAGGGGGATTGGTGGATATTTTCAAACATCTATCGGCAGATGCTGATTTTGAGAATATCTTGATAGATTCTACTTCTTGTAAGGTTCACGAGAGCGCAAACAGCGGTAAAAAAAACTGCTGAAAAATCAGTAGGCTTGTCACACGGCGGCAAAAATATAAAAATTCACGCATTGGTGAATGAATCAGGCAATCCGCTTGCTTTCTTGCTTAGTTCAGGTAACGATCACGATTCCGTTCATACTATACCATTATTGAAAAAATTCAAATCAGCGGAAGTAATATTCTCGGCGACAAAGCCATATGAGTCAAGAAAATTCGTGAATATATTTCTTACCAAAACAACGAATATATCATTCCTCCCAAAGAAAATTGTCCTAATTTCTGGTATATTGATTGGTATACTTACAAGGAACGCCATTTGATAGAATGTTTTTTAGAAACTCAAATGGTTTAGACGAATTTTCGTTCGCTACGATAAAAAAGATATCTCTTTCCCTGCATGCATTTATATTGCTTCTATTGCTGTTTTGCTGAAATAATACAAAATTGCTTTGATTTATTAAACAAGCCCTAATAAATAGGAAAAATAATCAAGAAAATGATTTTAAGAATCTAATATCGCAATTACAGAAACAAAAAAGCATAAAGTCTATTGCGTTAGGGGGTTCAAGATCTAAATGTGATAAAATAGTATCTTGCCGAATTAAAAAGGAATGGTAATAGGAATGGAAATAGTTAATAGAAAGAAATTTCATGTAAACACAGCAATTAATTCCCAAAACATACCGTTCTTATGGCAAGAACTCGATTGTAGAACCCGGCCGATAGCCATTGCTTTTTCTTCTTTTAACGAAGATTTTTTAGATTTATTTCTTTTATGGGAATCCTACAGTAAGTTTTACCTGATTGATCAGATGGGCAATATACTGGATGATACTTTTGTGGATTTTTATACAAAAACACTAAAAGATATATTTGGCGTTTCTTTTAAGATAGAATATGTTCAACTAAACAATAATATGAACGAAGAAATAATGAAAAATATTGATGATGAAAAAATAGTGGTTCTGCCAGTCGATCTGTATTTGCTACCATATGCAGCAGATTATAAAATAAATCATCATCAGCATTATATAATTTTGAAAGGATATGATTCGGAGAGAAACTTGTATTATGTTCTGGACAATATGCAATTAGAATCCGGGGCAACCAGGTACGAAAATTTTAAAATGCTTTACAGTGAAGTGGATAAGCTGAATACATGCTATTGCGACCATTTTATTGGAGATGGTAAAAAATATTTTTATGTTTTGCATAAATATAAAGAATCAAAAAAGTATGGCAGCAGTACTTTGCGGTTGCTGAAAGAATATATATATCAGTCAACAAGCAAATCTAATATTATCTGTCCAGAAAAGATCTGTTATCTTTCGCTAAGTCACATTAATGAGGAAATTTTACGGTCAAACTTAAATTTAATGAATAAACGCACTGTGTATTTCCGGACATTGTGTTCTGTCTTAAAAAAAGCCGGTGCAGACAGCACGGCATTGGCTCAATTTCAGAAAGAAATGCAATCGGTCATGGAAAAATGGCTGTTTATAAAAAATAAATTATTGTATTTAGTAGAAAGAAAAAAAGAAACGCTTGCTGGCTTTGAGCAAGTTATAGATACAGCATTAACGGACGAATTTTCGTACGTATCCAAAATACTCGATCAAATTGACTTTTCTTGCATGCAGGACGGCAGGGTGCCCCGCCTGCTCTTTAAAAATTTTGAATCTTCTGAATATGAACTGGAAAGCGGATTATTGCATGTGTTTCATAGCAGGAAAAAACGGTATGATACATGGCTTGTACAGGATGATGCTTGTCAGCTTTTGTTTCCAACGGCAGATAATCAGAACATAACATGCTGTGTTAATGTGGTTAATTCATCAAGTACGCTGGTCCCTTTTCACATAGGTCTTATTATAAAACTGGATGATCATTCGAATATTCTATTTGGAAATGAGTCAAATACTTACCTTTCAATTTATCATCCGATCAATCCCAAGAGATTTTCCTTATTTAAAAAGGAGAGTTTGAATAAAAATATTTTTATAAAAATTATTATAAACAGAAATATCTTCAATTTTTATTGGAAGGAGCAGAAATGCAGCCAATGGGAATTAATTTATACATATCAGTCCGCGGCAAAAGCAGGTTATATCGGTTTATTTTCTAAAACATGGGACTTTATTGATCATACCGCGACGTTCCAAAACTTTGAACTGCAAATGGACAATTCTATCATAACGATGGATGATGTTTACAAAATAAAGCGAGGTGTTAAACATGAATGAAAAAGTTGCTATTATCGGGTGCGGACAAATCTGCCTGGTTCACGGATATCCAATCGCTTACAGAAAAGATGTTGATTTGGTGGCTGTCTGTGACATTGTAGAAGAAAAAGCACGCAACATTGCAGATATATTGAAATGCAAAAAGTATTATACGGATTATTTGCAGATGTTTGAACAGGAAAAAATAGATATTGTACATATTTGTACGCCGCATTATCTGCATCCTGTCATGGCCAAGGAAGCGATGAAACGCAAGATACATGTCATGACAGAAAAACCGATGGCTATTAATTATGGCGAGGCAGTTGATTTAGTAAAGACCGCCCAAAAATTCAATGTTAAGTTTGAAACAGTCATGCAGAACCGGTTTAATGCTGCGTCTCAGTTGGTTAAAAAAACATTGCAATCCGGAGAATTGGGTGAAATTATTTCCGCTAAAGCTTTGCTGATGTGGAATAGAGATAAGTCGTATTACGATAAAAGCGATTGGAAGGGCACCTGGGATAAAGAAGGCGGAGGAGTGGTAATTGATCAGGCGATTCACACCCTCGATTTACTTCGCTGGTTTATAGATAAACCAGTTGAGAGCGTAGAAGCAACTCTTTATAACAGAGTGCATCACTTCATTGAAGTAGAAGACACAGCAGATGGGATTATCGCATTCAAAGGGGGCTTGTTGGCATCGTTTTATTTCATGAATTATTACGGATATGATGCACCGATTGAAATAGAGCTTTTTTGTGAAAATGGAATTGTAAAGGTAATTGGTAGCCGCGCGGAAATATTGTTTAACGATAATAAAAAGTATATAGCTGACATTGATGAAAAGGAAAAGGAAAAATTCGGTCCGTTTAACAAATGCTGCTGGGGAATCAGCCATATCAAACAAATTAATTCTTTCTATTCTTATATTAGAAATGAAGAAGAACAGTATGTAAAAATTGAAGACGCATTGGATACACAAAAATTGGTCTGTGCCATTTATGAATCGGATAAACAAAAAATCAAGATTAATTTCAATTCGTTGAAATAGAACTAAAAGAAAAAGCTACAGATTTTCTTATAATGGAGATAGAATGAAACAACTATTTATTACAGGAATCCGGAAAAGTGAAATTCGAGAAATACCTGATTTGATACCAGGGAAAAATCAGGTTTTAGTGAAAGTAATATATAACGGTATTTGTATGTCGGAATGGTATCCGTGGAATGAAGGCCGCCTGGTGTCGTTTGGGCATGAACCAGTTGGAATTGTATCGGCGGTTGGTGCCGACGTGACGAAGTTTAAAGTTGGTATGCGCGTTACAGGATTAACCTCATCGGCCGGATTTGCTGAATATTGCTTAATGGATGAGAATAAAACCCTGGCCGTACCCGATAATCTAGCGAGCGAAGATGCAATTATGGAGCCACTTAGTTGTTTGATCAGCGCAGGTAGCAAGCTGAAAATAAAAGATCCTGATTGTCCGGTTGCCGTTGTCGGGACAGGCTACATGGGTCTGGGTATGCTTTCGCTGTTTCAGATGCAGGGAGTAAAAAAGCTGATTGCAGTAGATTATAATCCGCAGGCATTAGAAAATGCACGTCGTTTCGGCGCCACTGAATGTTATTTTCCTGAGGAAGTTCCTGATAAATATTTGGTTACGGAATTTAATGACTCCATGTGGGAGAAAGGAATTGGTATAGTCAGTGAGTTTGCCGGCACGCAATCCGCTTTGCAGCTTGCCGGGAATATGACGGCTGTACACGGCCTGTTAGGAATAGGCGGCTGGCATCAGGGCGGAATGCGTTCGCTGGATATCTGCAGGTGGGGCTGGAAAGCAATGACTGTAATCAATACGCATGAAAGACGTATTGCATATCAAATGGAATGCGGCAGACAGGCGCTTGATTTGTTATCAAATGATAAATGGGGGTTTAAAGGTGTGGCTAACCACATTTACACGTTAGAAGAATTTGACCGTGCTTTTCAAAATACAGTAATAAAAAAGGATAACAGTATTAAAACATTAATTCGCTGCTCAGACTATTAAGCGATTGAGGAAAGCAGTTAGTTACCATATGGCTTAACCGCTACATGAAAACGTATACATCCGTCGGGTATGAATTCACCTGACAAAACATATCCTGTTCATGGAAAAGGAAGTGCATAAAATTATGCTAAAAGTAGGTGTACTGCACGCCCCGAAGCCTTATGTGCTGAAATGTCCTCCTCAGGGACTAATGAGCATTGCCGCTTATTTAAGGGAAAATAAAATTATATTTGATATCCTTGATGCTAATATCCATTTTATTGATTGCAAAAAAATAGAAAAAAATTCCTATCAAAAACTTTTGAACGATAAATTATATATCAATAATTTCAATATGGCAAAACAGGATTTTCCGGAACAGCAGTTAACTGAATATTTTTTAGAGCATCAATTCGAGATCGTTTTAGTTGATTGTAATTTTACCGGTACGGCAAACTATTCTTTCAGAACGATCCAACTGTTGCGGCGCGTTCTGCCGAATTGTATTATTATTACCGGAGGCATTCATGCGACAATCTTTGACAAGGAAATACTGGGCACATACCCGGTAGATATTGTTATTAAAGGCGAGGGGGAAGAAATTGCGTTAAAAATTATTCGGGGCTATATCAATAATGACATCGATTTGGCCGGCATTGCCGGTATTTCATATAAAGAAAATGGCAGGGTTATGTCAAATGCAGGATCCGGCATGGTAGAAGATATCAACACACTGCCGCCTGTATACAAAGTATATGAAGATTTTGAAATTGAATTGTACCGCGATTATGTTAAGGCGGTAAAAGGACCTTTTTGGGGAGATCAGGACCCTACAGGCGTGTTTCTGAGCAGTCGGGGATGTGTCGGCCGCTGCACATTTTGTAACGGCAGGGTAATCGACCAGGGCCGGTACAGGAGCTTGTCAGTAGAAAATATAATTAAGCAGATAGATTATTTGTATACCCGTTATAAACCGAAAAAATTTGGAATTTATGACGCTATGTTTGGGGGGGATTTGTCTTCTTTTAAAGCTGTCTGCGACTATTTCAGACAACGAAAGGTTCCGTGGGGCTTTGAAACGCGAATAGACATTATGACTGAAGAAAAGCTTGATTATTTAAAAAATACAAATTGCAAATATATTTTATATGGTCTGGAAAGCGTTTCGATCGACACCTTAATTTACAACCATAAGGTTTCAAATATGATGCGGCCTGATTATGAGGTGAAGGCTGCGAACCTGTTTAGGAAAACAAGCCGTATGAATATTTTATGCGTTATTTCCATCCTCTATGGATTACCCGGAGACGATGCAGACATATTTAATAAAACCATCCGTTTTTTCAAAGAGCACAGACTGAACAATGACAGATATATTACCAGTTTGTTTTACAGCCCCATTATGTATCCGGGAACCGATATTTGGAACAATGCAAAAAAAGAGGACAGGTGCTATAACTGGGACAAGTTTTTCGTGAATAATGAAAATATTATTGAGGAAGGCGAAATTATTTATAAAAATCCTAACATTGATTTGTCTGAGTTGAATTATTATGTAAAGAATTCTTTAGAGTTGATTCAGGAGAATAAAACAAAATTCAGGCTGATAAATAAACTGTTATCTAAGCAAAAAAGAATTAGAAATCTATGGGCAGAGGGAAAAGATGGATTAAGTTCGATATTTTATCTGAAATGGTTTCTTATGAGTATTTTATATAGTTGAATAGTCCAGCGGTGAAATGTCAAGATAGAGAAATCAAAAAAATAGGGACAAAAACGTATTTGGGGCAAAAAACAGGAGTCTCACCTAAGCCCCGATTGAAAAAAATTTTTTCAGCAGGGCGTACGTCAGAGCAAAGTCATTATGACTTTGGAATATACAGACGATTGTCTTTCAGCAGTCGAAAGACTAACCGCACAAATTTACGGGCAGTTAAAGCGAGGGCGCGTTTGTGTTGAAACTTGTTCACCTCATTGAATTTGAGGTGATAGAAGCGATTGTACTCTGGTCACATCTCACAAGAGAAAATGTAGCTTCACACAAGTAATACTTCAAAATGCGATTGCCGGAATGAATAAGGTGGGTGTTTTCAGACTCAAAATCACCTGATTGGTGTTGTTTCCAAACAAGACCGGCATATTTCGCTAAGGCAGCTTGATTGTCAAAACGGTTAATATCTCCGATTTCAGCAATAATTCCTGCCGAATAAACCGGACCGATACCGTTAATAGAGGTCAAAGTATTAGGAATTAAATCCATCTGTTCAGCAATGGCTTTTTCCAAGTCTTTAATTTGAGCCTCGATTGATTTGATGGAGTTAATAGATATAGAAAGCACCTGATTTACAGAATCGTTAACCGTTTTCGGTAAGCGATAAGAGCTTCGGGCGGCTTTCTGAATGGCTTTAGCAACTGAGTCAGGGTCAGAGAAACGATTTTTACCTTTCTTTTGAATAAACTCAGTAAGCTCATGTAAGCCCATATTGACAAGTGTATCAACCGAATCAAACTCGGTGTAAACAGCAAGAGCAGTTGTGCCGAATCTATCGGAAAATACCTTGTTCTGCGTTAAAGAAGAATACTTCTTGAAAATAATATTGATTAAGCGTTGTTTTTCCTTAACAAGGTTTTGAACAGCGTAAAATCTGGCTCTTGTTAATGTTTTCAGAGCCGCATAACGGTAATCACTGAGATATACCTCTTTGTTGATTCTTCCGAAACGCAGACAATCAGCTATGACAAATGAGTCAACAAAGTCATTTTTTGACAGGTCATTGTAGGCATCTTTGAATTTTTTGACCTGTTTAGGGTTTAAAATGTGTATTTTTGTGAGGTGTTTTGAAAGAGAACAATCCTCACGAAGAAAATATACAAGATTATCTCCGTAAATGGAGGTAGCCTCAAGACCTATAATGACATTGTCAAGAGAATGTTTTTCTAATGCTGATAAGATAATTTTGACGAGTTTTTTTGAGCCGTCAAGAGAATTGGCAACGGAAAAGTTGCTGATTTTAGAGCCGTCAGGCTTCATTAAATAAACAACATTAGTTTTGCTGCTGACATCAATGCCAACGTAAAGCGGGTTCATAGAATCACCTTCTTTCGTAATGGGTTTGAAGTCAATCGGCTTGGCAATGCCCGTGATTGCGGAGCATCAACACCCTCGCATATCAGAATCCAGTCGGAGACGGTTTAATGTGAGCCTCACTGCTGAAAGGCAAACCGCGACTCCGACAAACAGCCAGTAGGTTTGAAGCTAACTTCCGCATCAGGGGAACAGACTAAACAATGAAGCAACCGTGTGGTTCAACAAGGAGAAACAGAACTGTTTGCCTGATTGACTATGTCAATTATATCACGGACAGCGCCAAACCGATTGACACAGCCAGACTAATGATAATTTTTTCTTGATAAAAATATTATACGAGGAGAAATAATGTGGAGTACTATCAATTTTTCATATACATATTGATAGGCTTTATTGCCCAAATGGTAGATGGATCACTGAGTATGGCATATGGCGTATGTTCGACAACCTTGCTTAACGTCGTAGGGGTACCAATCAGAATAGCGAGTGCCAGCGTGCATACGGCAGAGGGGTTCATAACATTGGTCTCCGGAATTTCACACTGGAAATGTAAGAATATTGATTTTTCCTTGCTTAAGAGCCTGATTATTCCTGGGACTATCGGAGGGGGGTTAGGTGCTTATGTACTTGTTAATGTCTCGATAGAGGCGCTGACCCCATTTATTGCAATCTATATGATTATAATGGGATTTGTTGTGATATACCGTGCACTGAAAGGTTTTTTAAAAAAATTTTTTGATTATAAAAAAGTATGGGTTGTCGGTCTTATAGGCGGTTTTTGTGATGCCGTCGGTGGAGGTGGATGGGGTCCGATCGTTACTTCTACGATGCTTGCATCTGGTTATAAGACACGTTTTGTTATAGGAACTGTCAATACGGCAGAGTTTTTTGTTACCATCGTGCAATCCTTTACCTTTGCTGTTTTTATGGGAATAGGAGATTATTGGCAGGTTATTCTGGGACTTGCTGTTGGAGGAGTGCTAGCCTCTCCCCTGGCGGCGCTGGTCTGTAAAAGACTGGCCGATAAAAAACTGACATTGATCGTTGGAATTTTTATCGTAGTATTGAATACTTGGAACATATTGATGTATTTCGTAGGGTAGGTGTTATGTACTTACAGAGAGGACTGGTTCATGAAACAGAATTTTACACAGGCTGGGTCGAATCCGGCAGGGTTTGTCATCTGGCTGACAGGACTGTCAGGAGCCGGAAAAACAACAATAGCCAACAAGGTGTCTGATTTATTACAAATGCAGGGGTATGATGTACGTTGCTTGGATGGGGACATTGTCCGGAAAACTTTCAGCGCCGGTCTTGGCTTTTCTCAGGTGGATCGTATGGAGAATATCCGCAGAATCTCCGATGCGGCATCTTCATTAAGTGAAAACGGCAGCATCGTTATTGTAAGCGTTATCTCGCCGCAAGCTGAGATGAGAGAATGGGCAAAAAAAAGGATTGGCGATGAACATTTTATAGAGGTCTTCGTAAAAGCGCAGATTAAAACATGTATAAAAAGGGACCCCAAGGGATTGTATAAGAAGGCGCTTGCCGGAGAAATAGAAAATTTCACAGGAATTTCAGCAATATATGAGGAGCCGCTGTGTGCGGATATCATATTAAACACAGAAACACAAACTTTACTGGAGTGTGCAGAAAAGCTACTCGAATTTTTAAATCGAACTAATTTACTGACACACGCAACTTATACAGATAAAAACAATAAGTTTTTGTAATGATTTTGTATGGATAAAGTTTAATAAGATAAATTTGATTGAATCGGATCCTGTGTTTGGTTATGTAATGAGAGGAAGATAACTTTTGATTCGTATGAAAAATAAACGCGTATTAATTACTGGATCTTCTAAAGGAATAGGGAAGTCTATCGCAATAGAGATGGCTAAATGCGGCGCGGAAATCTTTCTGAATTACCATCATTCCGAGCAAGCAGCCCAATGTACCGCTCGCAAAATTTTTGATTTGGGTGCGACGTGCCATTTAATACAGGCAGACCTTACTGTACCATCAGAAATAAAAAAACTGTTTACAAAGCTGGATCAAAGTAAACAACAGATCGACGTTTTAGTGAATAATGCAGGAATTCTACAGAAAAATTATCTGTTTGGTATCTCTGAAGCCGACTGGGATGCAATGATAAACACCAACTTAAAAAGCGTTTTTTTATGTTCTAAATACGCTGCCCGATCCATGGCTCGGGTAAAGCAGGGATGTATCATTAATATTATCTCCACAGCTGTTGAAAAGGTAATGCCCTTACAATCCGCATACATTGCGTCAAAGGCAGGAGTTAAGGGTTTAACCGCTGCGTTAGCCAAAGAGTTGGGATGTTACGGAGTCCGTGTCAACGGAGTTTCTCCGGGGCCGGTTTTTACGGATATGAACCGCTTTACTGATGAGGAAAAGAAGAAAATAATAAAAAAAATACCGTTGAACAAAGAAATTACGGCAACTGATATTGCCCATGCTGTAATACTGCTGGCCTCTGATTATGCAAGCGGTATCAATGGTCAGATTCTTTGTGTTGACGGTGGATTAAGTTTATAGGGAAGTAAAAATGGGTAATTGTATAAAAACAATATATGTTGAACAAGTCAGGATAGATGAGATATCGGTATTATTTGTTTACGACCAAAACAAATCCGGACAAAAATCCATTGTTTATCTGTTCCATAAAATTTTGGAAAACAAAGAGCATGAACTGCCGCTGGCGTATATTCTGGCAAAAAGAGGTTATTTCGTTGTACTGATGGATATGCACGGACATGGAGCTAGAGTAAACAGCTTTGACATCAGCCGTGTATATGATTTTAACCATATTTTCACGGATATTAACCTCACTGCTAAGGATATCGGACCCGTGACAGCGTATTTACAAACAAAAAACAAGTTGTTTGATCTGAACTTTCAAAACATAACATGCGTTGGTCTGTCTATAGGTGCGAATGTGGCACTTTGTGCCGGGTACATGTATTTTAATGTCACACAAGTGGCCGCGCTGCTCGGTTCTTATGATTGGGAGTATTCGGTGAGGAATAATTTATTTGCATCCTTCCGCTTTTTTTCTGTGGACAGACAGGTAATACGATATGAAAAAGTCAAAAACGACATCAGGCGATACCATCCAATCCAGCATTATAAAGAAGGAATTACCTGGCCCCGAATTCTTTTTATGAATGGAACGATTGACATGGCTGCTCCAGTCAATTTGGTAAAAAAAAGTTTTGATTCGCTTTATGAGAGATATGCCGCAGTACAAAAACAACAACAGCTTTCATTGCGCCTGTATCCCAAAACTGGACATAAAATATCTAATCAGATGGTGGATGACTTGTTGCAATGGTTTACAGAATAATAAACTGATTTTAACAGTAGGTGATTAACCGTGCGTTTGCAATTGATTTATGCTGCCAGCAATACACAGTTTGTAGGCGAAGAATATTTAGGGATCAGCCGTATATATGCCTATTTATCGATGCAGGGACACGACTGTGACCTTGTGAAATTGCTGTTTGATGCGGACAAACAAGTACAATTTGATAAAATTGATCTATCGTGTAATCTTTATGGGATAGCAATCTATAACGATTCGGCACGGTTTACTTTTGAATTGATTGAGTATATTCGCAGGTTAAACCAATACGCAATTATTTTTTTAGGCAGCCAGTTTGCGTCTGCCAGCTATGAATTGATTTTCAAGGACTGCCCCCAAACAGATTTTATTGTACTGGGGCATGGAGAAAAAACGATTGATGAGGTCATGCGAAAAATGGAGAATATCTCCGATATACGGCCTTTTCTAGATGCACATCCTCATATTGTAACGCAGCACAGTCTGCGGGGGAAAACCCCGTCATATTTGTCAATTACAGAGCTTTGCCTTCCTTCCAGAAAAATTTTAAAACAGGAAAGAGTCCTTTACGCGGGGTTAATTACAAAGCATGGATGTGCCGGCCGATGTACGTTTTGTTCTGTGAATGATAAGCCAAGCTACAGGAAACCAGAAAGCATCTTAAGCGAAATAATCGCTGTTTATCAGGAGACGGGTATTCAGTGCTATAATTTTGTCGATTCATCTTTCCCAGACTTTGGGAGCGTTGGCAAAGCTAATCTGAAAAAGTTTTGTAATCTGGTCATTCGATGCCCGATTAAATTCTCATTCCGATGTTACATACGTGCGGATTCCTTTCAAAATGAAGAAGAGGATCGAAAACTGCTGCTGCTTATGAAAGAGGCCGGTTTCTATAACATATTTATTGGAATTGAATCGGCCAACGCAGCTGATCTTGCGCTTTACAATAAGCGGGCTTCGGTACAGGATAATCATACCGCTGTTTTCTTGTTAAAACAGATTGAAATACACCCCAGAATGGGCTTTATTATGCTTAACCCATACAGTACGGAACAATCGCTGTTTGACAACTATGAATTTCTCCTTACAGTTGAAAGCGCCGAACTAGGCCATTATATCAGTTGTCTGGATATCTATTATAATTCAGAAATCTATCATAAGCTTGTAAGCGACGGTTTGCTGAGAGAGGATTACTCTTATATTGATAATCAGGCGGCATACCATTTGACTGATAAAAAAATCTTCCCTGTTTTTCAGTTTATTCGTAGAAAGTTTTGGCCCTCAGAGGTATTTTCTACCGCCAGTCAATACGAAAACTTTATGTATACCCTAGATTATTTATTGCCGATTTTGGGGGATGAGCTGGATAGTTATGTTCAATTAAAGAAAGAAACCGACCGCCGTCTTTTTATGCTGCACAAAAATTATTTCAAGATTATCTATAAGGATCATGACTTAGAGAAGGCCGAACGTCTGTATGATGAATATGTATCGCAAGTCATTCTGCTGCATAATGCATGTGCGCAGTATACAAACGGATTATTACGTCATTATATCGTGTATCAATTGAAAAATAAAGAACTGGGACATTACGATGCATTGCCGGATTTTTTAAAGGAGAGTGGAACTGAAAGTGAACAAATCATTTGACTTTGTTGATTATCTGCTGGATGAACCGTTACCGGAGGATATAAACAAAATACCCAAAGGGGAACCTTTTGTATGTATGTTCAGCGGTGGTAAAGACTGTATGCTGGCGTTATCTGTCGCCTGTGAAACGGGCATACCGTCTGCTCTGATTCATTCTATGTATACAGAGGAGGAAGAAGCGGTTTCCGTTCTGCATATGCAGAAGCAGTCTTTGATTGAACGTCAGGCTGAGTTGATGAATATTTCGCTCGAGGTAACCCAGGGAAGCATTGTTGAACGTTGGCCCAATCTTGTGCGCGTGCTGAAAAAATATGCTAGAAAAGGAATCAAGTATGTGGTAATAGGAGATCTGGTATATACAAAAAGCTCAGTACATTATATTAACTTGTGTACTGCGGCCGGTCTGATTCCTAAAATGCCTCTTGTGAATATGCCTTATGAAAAGCTTTGGAAAGAAATGGAACAAAGAAAGATTCATTGTTTAATTACCTCAATAAAAACTCCCATCCTTTCTGATGATTGGCTGGGAAGGACATATAACCGTGACACGGTCAATGAGTTGGAAACAATCGGGGTAGATCCGTTTGGCGAGTATACGGAATTCCATACAACGGTAGTGAATGCCGCCTTGTTTAAGGAGCCGTTGGCTTATAAGCTTCAAAGGGTCGAAGGAAGCTTTCGGGACTCTAGAAGAATTCTTGTATGCCCTGTTTAATCTACGAAATAAGCTGATAAGCGTTGTGTTTTTTAGCTATCAAGCACTTTGCAGTGTCCTGCTTTTTCAAGTGCGGTTTTTACACAATTATTTAAATGCTGCGTTACTGTTATCGGGATTTATATCCCTTTTATGCCTTGTAGCGCAGCGGAAAGGAAGGGTCATAGGTATGAAAATTCAAACAACAAATGAAAATGAACAGAATATTGCAATGTGCGGCTTGGACTGTTCAAGCTGTAAGCTTGGCATAAGAATGGGTTGCAAAGGATGTACAGTTCAAAAAGGGCAGGTTTTTTGGGGAAAATGTATTGTTGCAGCCTGCTGCGGTGCTGCCGGTCATCCGCACTGCGGAAGGTGTAAAAAATTTGTCTGCGAAAAGCTTCATAAGTTTGCTTATGATGAAAATCAGGGGGATCAGGGAGAACGGATAGAACGGCTGAGAAAGTTAATACAAAAAGAAAATGAATGATAATATAGGGTGTAAAATGAAAAAAGTAGCAATAGCCGGTTGTGGACTCGTTTCGCAATATGGGAACGAGGGCAGTATATTGCTTGAGCGTCTGATGAAAAAAAGAACGACTGGGCCAATTCACAACGAATGGTTAAGCTATGAAGACACGAAACACCCATTCCGATGGATCAATCCTTGCTCTAAAATAGGACTACAGGCAGTATATCAGACAGGTTTGATGCCGGCTGGACAATATGGATGTAATTGGGGCGTATATTGCGCAACTGCTTATGGTGGGACTCCCTTTACTCAAAAAAATATTTGTGATGCATATATCAGGGAAGGGCATTATGGAATAACTCTGGCACATACCACACATAGCGGGTTTCCTTTCACCGCTGAGGCTGTCGCGTCATTATACCAGTTATCTGGACGGAACAAAACATTTGTCAATGGGTACATATCTTCATCAATCGCTTTCTGGGACGCTTATCAAGATTTGATTTATGGAGAAATGGAACATGCTGTTCTAATAGGAAACGAATATGTTGAAGACAGCCTGATTAACGGATATAAGGCCATATCGCAGGATCCTGTCTTACTGCACAGCGGCGGCGGCGCTCTTTTACTGCATGCTGTGTCAAAGTTGCCTGAAAAGCCGAACAAGCTTGTCTGGATAAAAGAATGTGAATATATGAACTGGACGGAAAGAAAAGAGCAAAGCACTTTTGAAAAGGTTTGTTATGTGCTGAGTCGTGCCGGCTGCTCTTTACAGGAAATTGATTATATTTTGTTGACAGGGCCTGGTTGTTTTTCGCAAACCTTGGAAGAATGTGCAGTTCAGACTGTATTGCCGGCAAATTTGTTCCAGGTTAATCTTTCTTTTGGAGATATGATTGGTGCAAATGCCGTATTCTCGTTAGGCCTGGCTTATGAGGTGCTGATTCATAATTTGGGAAGAACAGTATTATTGTTGGAGCTTGATACGCGAGGAAATATAGGGATAGCGGTTATTTCCGCATAAGGGAGAGACAAAAATTGAAAAAACTGATTGCCTGTTTGTAGCATACGCAGGTCAGCAAAGATTTTTGACTGATTTATAGACTTTTTATGAGAAGAAAATCGAGCAGCCGCAACCTATATTTATAAAAAAGGAGTTACTTTCGAGTATATATCCTCTTATGAACATGAAAAAGAAGAACTTTGCAATAAATTACAGGAGAATATCCTAGTAGTCGCAATCAGCACGACTTTTTGCAATAGCATTCAGTCAATTCGTGAAATGGTCAGGTTTGTCTGGCAATATAACAAGACGGCCAGAATTGTCGTAGGAGGATCGTTTATGGCCGAGCAGATTTCTCCTATACATCTGCAGACACATAGAATCATGCTATGCAGAGAAATAGACGCGGATTTTTATATTAACAGCTTTCATGGAGAAGAGAGCCTAGTACAACTGATTGGAAAACTAAAACATTCCGAGAATCCCGGTTCAATTCAAAATTTAGTTTACAGAAAAGAAGATAAATTTCTGTTCAGCAACAAAACGGTTGAGGAATGCGACCTGGAACACAACCTGGTAGACTGGTGGCTTATTGAAAAAAAGCATTACTTCGATTGTCCTTGTGAGAACGGCTCTTTCATGTATGTATAATTGTGCATACTGCTCGTTCCATATAAGGGCGGGAAAATATCAAAATACCACTGTAGAGATTATTGAAAAGGATTTGAATTTAATTAATGAACTGAAACAGGTAAAAATGGTGAATTTTATCGACGATTCTTTTAATATGCCAAACAGCCTCTTGAAAAAATACTGCATTCCTACGATGACCATGCTGCTCATTGGGTTTCCGGGGAAACAAAAGAGACAGTACAGGAAACAATTGTTTTTATTGAGGAAATAAAGCTGGTTTTCTATTACTCGCATTTATGGTCCTGCGAAGAGATTGCACCGATCTGGCAGCAGTGGGAGCAATATGGCCTTGTGACTACATCTAATAGCTGACGGCATAATACAATGGATTCACAAACGGCTCAGGAACAGATTCATTACTTGACTCGTGAAATCAAGTTATCCGTATATATGAGTGTGTATTATACAGATATTTTTTCCCTATTGCTTCATAGCATTGGGATATAGGAAATAAAAAAATACTTAACAGAAAAAATGTGCAAAGTTTAAAAAGCGGACAAATGCCAACTTAAGTGTAGGTTGTATCTCTCGATTTTGAATAAAAAGGAGACAGCAATGAAGAAATTTGTTATTTTGGCTAATCCTAGAACTGGCAGTGAATATCTCGTGAAAATGATTGATCGCCATAAAGACGCATTCTGCTATTCTGAATTGTTTCAGAAAAATCTAGGACGTGACTGGAACGAATCGGTTTATCGAACGGAAAAGAAGCCATTTGATTTTTTGGAACAAAAATTTAAAGAGACAGATTGTTTCTGTTGTGGTTACAAACAAATGATTCCATGGCTTCAGCATGCCTGTTTTGACAGCTTTCAATCCTTTATAGAGCAAAGCGCTAAGCGGGATTATTTTATTATTTTTTTAAAAAGAAAAGATTTATTAAGAGAATATATGTCCTATGAAATCATGGCAAAATACAAATATATGCATATCAGGAAAAAAGAAGAGCAGAAAAAATATACAATTAATCTGTCTCCCCAAAAGGCATATTGTCAGATGCGTTCTTGGAAAAACACAAATGATTATATTTGCAGATTATTAGAAGAATATAAAAATCAAAGCTTAATACTGACCTATGAAAAAGATTTTTCTGATAAGAAGTTTCTCAGGCAAAAGGTCTTTGGGGCATTGGGCCTGGAGTATTGCGATATAGAGGATCCCCTGGTTAAAAATAATATATATCCGATACAGGAGCAAATAGAAAATTATGAAGAAGTAATCGATTACTTAAAGAACAAGGGAATAATTGCTTCAACATAAAATATTTATACTAATAAAAATAAATTAATAGGAGGTTTATTATGGACAATGAAATGATTGCAAGGTGTGGTACGTACTGTGGTATATGCGTATGGAAAGATAAAATCAACTGTTTGGGGTGTAAAGGGCAAAAAGGTAATATGTTTTATGGCGAATGCGACAAGGCTGTTTGTTGTATCAGCAATGGTTATGAACATTGCGGCTTATGTCCCGATATGCCCTGTGAAAAGTTGCTCGATTTATTTAACGACCCCGAGCATGGTGACAAGGGAGCACGGCTGCATAATTTACGAAACTGGGCTGTAGGAAACTATATTTACGAAAAATTGCGTTAATTAAAATATACATAATTATATAAGGATTATCTTATGAGAAAGCTTTTGATCCCGATTTTTGAAGGAATAAATTATCAGTTGATGCAAGAGTGGATGAATGCAGGCTATCTTCCCAACTTTAAACGTCTGTCAAAAGAAGGGTATTTGGACAAGCTACAATGTACACGAATTCCCTATGAACCAGCCGGGCTGGTTTCGGCTTTTTCAGGTATGAAGGATAGAGAGCATGGTATTCTGGCATATTTTCATGTACATAATGAAGATTATATGCCTGTAGTTTGGAAATCCAATCAGCTAAAGGAGCATTTTTTTTGGAATTTCAATGAATTTAAAGATTATAAAATTGGAGTTATCAATGTGTTTGGAACTGACCCAGTTTATCCGATTAATGGGATAGTGATCAGTTATGCAATGAGAAAAAGCCTTCACTATACCTATCCCTCAAATTTGTTATATGAATTAAGCAGAAAAAACGCGCTGTGCGTTCAGGATACCGCAGTCATTTATAATCCCAGTTATACCAAAGATTCCTTTTTCCATGGAGTTGAAAAAATAGAGGATCTGAGACATAGCACGTGTAAGGAAATGTTAAAAGAAGATCTTGACATCATCATTGTAAATTATACCCTAATAGAACGGGTCAGTCACTTTTATTTTAGAGAGGTACATCAGGACTGCCCTCTGCAAGAGAAAGCCGTGTTTCAGGCATATGTGAAATGCGATAAGATACTGGGGGATTTGTTGGAGGAAGTCTACACGAAAAACGCAGATTTGCTGTTCTTCTCAGAAGTTGGATTCGACACTCATAAAACGTTTGTACCCGTTAACGATTATTTAGCCAAATATGGATTATTCTCTTATAATACGGACTCTAAAATGCCGGCATATGCCCGCTGTACAGCCTTTGAGTCTGTACAGGGGTCAAACGGCGTGAATATTAATCGCAAATCTTTTTACCAGAATGGAACAGTATCCGATAATGAGTACGATCAAGTCCTGGAACATACAATCGACTGCTTAAAGAAAATGCCCAATCCCTTTTGCGATCAGCCGATGTTTGCAAGTGTATTGCCGGGGAAAAGCGTATATAAAGGAGACCAAATTCCTGATATTTTGCTGCAACCTTACGACTGGAGGTATTTATTTTTCGGTGATACATATTGGGGCAACTATATTCACAGAAATTGCCAGACAGGTTGGCATAGAGATGTCAGCGCGTTTGGAATGATTGGTCCCCATGTGGGAAAGCTTCGGGATGGAATCTATTCGGTGGAGGATATCCTTCCCACAATTTACAGTATTTTGAATATGAAAATTAACAGAAATTTCTCTGGTCAAAGTATCATAAAAGGAGCACCTTATGATGATAAGTCTGCAAACAGCTCAAACGTATTATCAAAAACTACATAAAACGATTCCAAATGATACAACGCTAAGCCTGGCAGGTGTGGGTGAAGCCCTATGCAAAATAACGGATGGATGCAGGCTGGAAGAAGCCTTTCATACGGATCTTTCGTTTGCGGCCACTGTTGCTCTGCTTAGATATATGCTGGAAGATGATCTTCTTGACCATTTGGCTTTAAAAAATGAATGCAGGGCAGCAGTTCTTCCAGCTGAAGGCAAGGCCGAAGATATGCGTCATTTTGCTTCCTATGACTTGATTAATACAAAAATCAACAGGAAAAATTTTTCAAAGGCTTATGACCTTATACAAGCCCGCGAATATGAAGCAAATGAAGATTTTTATCAGTCGTTCAATACGTTTGAAAGCCTGATAAAAAGATTTTGTTTTATGGAAAAATATCGCGATACACTCGATAAATCGGTCATTTTTATTGGTGACGACGAGCTTTTTAGCCTATTTTATGCGCTAAACGGCAGAGCCAAAAGAATTGCAGTCGTAGATATTGATGACAGAATATTAAAGTATATACGCAAAATAAGCGAGCGGTATCAGCTTAATATCGAAACCTATTGCGTAAATATTCTGAAAGAATTTCCAAATTGTTTAGAAAACAATTTTGATGTTTTTTTTGCAAGCGGATTAAAGGATTACGATGGTCTGATCGCATTTTTACTTGCTGGACTGGTTTCCTTGCGTGAAGATAAAGACAGCACAGGGTATATTGCATATTACAATTATGCAGGGCAGTCGGACGATTCCTTTGAAAAGCCGCCGTTAAATTTTAAATTTCAAAAATATCTGACAAATATTAACTTTTATATTCAATATTGTATTCCGTGCGATGAAATGGTTATTCCGCGTCATACAATTGATTACATTGTCAGAATGCTGTTGGAAGAAGATGACACAAGTCTGTTTGAAATGTTTTCAAAATTAGCTGTAAATAATGTTCTTTCCGTCGATCCGGCGTATCCATTTGTGGGAGTCAGCCCAATACAGCTTGCCAGAATCAAACCAGCTGGAAAATTTTTTTCCATGGCTTCCAGAAGCCAAAAATTGTTGCAGAGCATAGCAAAAAGCACGAATACTTAGCTTGCTTTCCACATTAAATAAACAGAAATTGGGTGAATGATTACGGATAAAAAGATAACAATTGAACCTTTTACGGATTTTTATACAAATTGTTTTATGAACGGCATTTTTTCGATTCTGACTTCTGTCGATAAGGAGTATCAGAAATTGACATGTATCAACGATTACGAATATGCAATTGTTGAATGCGGAGACGATGAAAATAAGAGTGAAAAAGCCCTCCGGGTCAGGTATCAGTTAAAATCTTATGCAAGGGCTTATTTCCATCTGTTTCAAAAAGAACTGCCGTGTAGCACTTTGGATGAGTTCTTTCATAGTGAGATTCCTATGGGGGAACCTTACATGTTAAAAAGCGGGAACGCAGCTATCGCAGAATTGAAACAGTTATTGGAACAGGGAAACTTTATTTACATAGCGACTGATTTATATTATCTCGTTAAATCTAATATTATGTATTATCATAAAAGCCATTTGTCCCATTACACCTTACTGACCGGTTATGACGAGAAGGGTGATCAATTTTATATTTTTGAAAACGGGGTCAAAGGATATAACCGCTATGCAGTTGACCGACAACAAATTTCGGACGCAATGACATATGCAAAGCAAAAAATAAAGTGCTACTATTTCCATATTCCTCAGCATATTTTAATACCAGATATTTGCATAGAGGACATCAAAAAAAATGCAGAGTCAATTATTGCGTCCCTTGAGCAGTTTGGCCGGGAAAAGGATCTTTGGAAGTTCCCGATGGGAGACGCGGCATATAGAATTAATGCTGAAAATGCTTCAGCTGTTATGCACAGGCACAAAGCAAACCGGATTCTTTTTCAAAGGTGTATTCCTTATTTAAATAAGGATGTTTTTATTAAATTGACGGGCGATTGCGACAGCCTGATAAAAAGCTGGGAATGGATGAAGAATATGCTGTTAAAAGCTTATTTTTCAAAGAACAAAAACATATACTCCATGCTTTGCCTTAAACGGCAAAAACTTTTTCAGATGGAGATAAATATGTGGAAATTATTGGTAAGAGGTGGATCAGGTCAATGAATCGGGAGCAAATACAGGAAAGACTGAAAGCAATTTTAAAAGATATGCTGAATCTGGATCAGACTATTTTAGAGGGGTTGGATCCGGACACGGATTTGATTGAAAAGCTTAATCTGTCTTCTATTGATGCCATTCAGCTGATCATCATTGTGGAAAGGGATTTTGGCATAAGTATTGATGATATCGATATTGGTAAGGAGCTTGTACAGACACTTGAGACGTTGAGCAGCAAAATTATGGAGGTATTGTCATGAATTTGCAGGATATTGAAATGAAAATAAGGGAGCTGCTGGTACTTTCTCTGCATTTGGATAAGCCTCCTGCGGAAATTGTCGGTACGGATTTAATTACGGAACTCAGTATCAATTCAATCGATGCATTGGAAATATTCCTCAATTTGGAAAATACCTTTGGCTTTCAAATACCTGATGAGGATTTAGGAGTCGAATTGCTGGAATCTCTTCCATATTGCTGCGAATATATCTATAACAAAGTATCAGGAATTGGGTGAATACAATGGACGTTTCTTCGGAAAAGGTTTTAGAAGTAATAAATCAGCTTATGGAAGAGAATAAAATTAACGAAAACAATATGAACGAAAGCCTTCTGTCTCACAATATAGATTCTTTAAAATTTATACAAATTATAGTTTTGCTGGAAGAATCGTTTGATATTGAAGTTCCGGATGATAGTTTAGTAATGGACCAATATGCAACCTTCGGGTCAATTGTGGACATGGTAAAAAAATTGTAAGGAAAAACGGAGGAAAGGGCCAGCTTGAGGGACAGACTGATAACTACCAGTATTGTGATGATTACTTATAACAAAGCCAGCCGGTTGCTACTTACATTGGAATCTGTAAAGCGTCTCGAACAGACTGAAAATTCTGAACTGATTATTGTAAACGATGGATCAACAGATCAAAGCAATCTAATATTGAAAGAATTTCAGGCAGAATATCAAGCAATGCCGCTGACTGTTATAGAAACAGAAAACCGTGGAAGAGCAGCCGCGAGAAATACCGGGATTCACCATTCAAAAGGGGATATTATCATCTTTGTTGACGATGATTTGCTTTTGGATCCATTGTTTTTATCTGGACATGTGGAAGCTCATAAAAACAATAAAATGCTCGCGGTTCACGGACAGATATTTGACTTGCCTTATTTAAAGCTTTTTTCTGATCCTGCTTCAGGCACGTATTTGAAAAAAGTGACCCCACATGCACCGTACAAGTCGTTGGTTATAAAAAAAGAAATGCTTATGGATGGCTCAATCAACCCATACCTTCAGCGTTATGCAAAAAAAAGTAGATTTGAACAAGATATAGAACAGTTGTTGCATGCAACAGACAGTCCAGAGACTGGTTGGGTGTGCTTTACAGGCGGAAATGTTTCTGTAAGAAAAAACAATTTGCTACGGGTGGGATTGTTTGACGAAACTTTTGGCCGGCAGTGGGGCTGTGAGGATTTAGAATTGGGTTATCGTCTGGCTCATGCGGGCATATCCTTTCTATACAGCTATGTCGGGACAAATTATCACATGAGCCATTTTCGCAAAGATATACAAGAAAAGCACGACCGTACACTGGAGATCTTCTGCAAAAAGCATAACGACGTTTGTCTGGACCTCTTAAAAAAGTATTTTTATGGTGGCTTTCCATCGCTAATTGCATGGGATCAGGCTGTACAAAACCTTGCAGCGGATAAGGCGGTCGCAGAGAGGGCGAATAACTGATGGCAAAAACAAAAGTTTATATAACTGGTATCGGTGTGGTAAATGCATTTGGTTCAGGCTGCGATGCTTTTTTTCAGAATTTGTGTTTGAATCGCTGTGCAGCCGCCAATTTGCTCGAGGATCAGTTACAGGATTTTTTCAAAAAAAAAGCGGTGCTAATACTGGATGGAAAAAAAGATCAATCTGAAAAAGACCGTTACGGGCGTGCCTGCTATTTTATGATGCAAGCTGCAAAACAGGCTGTTTCCGAGGCGGAAATAGACAGCAGAACCATAAATAAATTCAGAGTAGGATTGTGCGTTGGTACCGCTGCCGGAGATACAGGTGATATGGAAAGCTGGTACTGTGCAAATTACCGGCAGCCCTTAACCAAGAGACAGTCCCCGCAGTTGAAAAGATATCCGTTACAAAATATAGCGGATACGATTGCAGAGAAATATGGAATATCAGGTCCGGTTGTAACCGTTACGGCAGCATGTGCCTCGGGAGCGCTGGCGCTTGAAACGGCATATGACTGGATTAAGAGGGATAAGGTGGATATAGCCTTGTGCGGTGGAGTCGACGTCTTTCGCCCTCTTGCGCATTTTACTTTAGCAAAATATAGAATAATGGCATCTGAACAATTCAGGCCTTTTGATATTAACCGTGAAGGCATTCTCTTGGGGGAAGGCGCCGGCATGCTGGTGCTAGAATCGTATAAAACAGTAAAAAAAAGAAACAGTGCTGCTGCTGTGAGTATTTATGGAAGCGGGTCTTCTTTTGATTGCTTTTCATTGTCCGGTAAAGATAAAAGCGCACAGAACATTGTATCAGCAATGCAGAATGCATTATCCTGTGCTCAGATGAAGCCAAATCAAATTGATTGTATTCTTGCGCATGGAATAGGGACTGCCGTCGGAGATGCTGCTGAGATGTTGGCAGTGAATACTGTCTTTTCAAAAAACATAGAAAACTGCATTCCGGTTACTGCAATAAAAGGAGCTATCGGTCATACACAAGGCGCGTCGGGGATTTTAAATGCGATCGTTGCAGTAGAAATAATCAGACGTCAGGTAATCCCGCCGATTGTAAATACCATAAAAACAGATCCCCTCTTAGAACATATGGGGGTATTGGCGCAGCCCCTGTCATGCAAAGTCAATACAGTAATGGCAAATTGCTTGAGCTTTGGCGGACATGCTTCAAGCTTAATTTTAGGCAAAATAAAGTAACGCAGAAAGGAAACTCCTCATGTATGTTTTAGGACTTGGTGGCTCTAATCATGATTTTTCTGCTTGCCTTTTACACAATGGAAAGGCTGTTTGTATGATCGAAGAAGAACGTATTACACGGAAAAAGCATGGATTGGGCTTAGGAATTGAAGTAGCAAAGGGGGCTTCATGGAAATATTGCCTAAAGCAGATGGGAATCGGATTTGAACAAATAGATCAAGTTGTTGCAAACGATATCTTAGTGAAAAGCCTGTATTTCAGAATACCGGTAGAGGTGTCTTTAATCAATCATCATTTAGCGCATGCAGCCAGTTGCTTTTATCCCTCCGGCTTCCAGGAAGCCGCGGTGATGGTGGTGGATGCAGTAGGAAGCAGGTTTTCTGTGGATGGCAAATTAAAATATGAGACTATTTCTCTTTATAAAGCCGATAATAATGGAATTCATCCATTATTCAAACAATATGGCGATAATTTACCAGGAACAGATTATATTGAAAACTCACTGGGCGTTTTTTATTCCGTTATGACGCAGGTCGCAGGTTTTAATGAAATGGAAGAAGGCAAAACAATGGGGTTGGCACCTTATGGTAGCGATAAACGCTTCCAGGAGGTGAAACAATATATTCGCCTTACGGGAAACGGCTGCATAAAAATGACCGCTGATGATATTTATGCGATGTTGGAAATTAAAAACCGAATCGATCATATTGAAGATCCGAAGAAACAGTTTGAAGAAAGAGCAAATTATGCATGGGCAGCGCAGAAAGTGACGGAAGATGTAATGGCTTATTACGCCGCATTTCTGCAAAAATTGACGGGCTCAAAACGCTTGTGCTTGGCAGGTGGTGTGGCACTCAATAGCGTGGCAAATTACAAAATTTATAAACTAAGATTATTCGATCAATATTTTATTCAGCCGGCTGCGGGCGATAATGGTACGGCAATCGGCAGTGCGTTTTACGGTTATAATAATTTATACAAAGCATAAAAGATTATGGAGTTAATTATATGGTGAAAAGAGCACGCTTTATTTGGTCTTTAATTCGTCCAGAAAAATTTTGGTTTGTGCTTTATATGCTTGTTGTCATCCCTGAATGGGTTGCTTCGGTTGCCGGACCATATTTATTAGGGCAGATGGTTGACGGATTTATATATGACAAAGATATCTCTGCGTTCTGCAGCAAGGTTTTAATGTATGCCGTTGTGTTTTTATTACAGCTGCTGTTTAATATGCTGCAGCTGTTTGTCCTCAACTATATTTGCAAACAGGTGAAAACACGCGTACATATAATGATGTTTAAGAGGGTGATGCACTTTCAGGCAGATGTGTTATCTGATATGAAGACGGGTGACTATTTGGACCGAATTGAAAGCGCAGATTATATTGTACGCTTTTTAATACTCAATATTGTTTGGGTGATCGGGCCTATTATTAAAGTCGCGGCAACCGTTTATGTGCTAAGTACAATCAACCTATATATAGCACTTGCATTTTTTGTATTGATACCATTGATGGTATTCATTTCCAGGTTATATATCAAGAAAATAGCAGCTTTACAGCAGGATTACTATAAAAGGCAGGGCGTATTTACAGCATGGACAATGGAGATTATAAAAGGCATGCAGGAAATTAAGCTGATGGCCGCAGGTACGCGCATGCTCAAACAATTTGTCGGCAAGTTGATTAAACTTTTCCGCCTGAAAATTGATTCTGACAAAATGGAAATAAAAAATGAATGGCTCAATGCAGGTGTTCAACTGGGGACTACTTTGGTTTTGTATATTGTATCTGCTTTCAATATCATCATAAATCTGTTTACAATCGGTGGATTTATTACATGCCTTTTATACTATAACGATGCCATCACCATTATGAATAAAGTAGTGAAAAAAATCTTTGAATTTCCTCAATTCTATGCAAAGGTTGACCGATTGGCGGAGCTGTACGGGCAGCCTGTTGAGGATGAGACTGGGACAGAGCTTCAAATAGACAATGGAGAGATCTGTTTTGAAAATGTTGCGTTTGCGTATGACCGGTCCAAACCGGTGTTATCAGGATTTTCGCTGCATATAAGGTCGAAAGAAAAAATAGCAGTGGTTGGTCGCAGCGGTGTTGGAAAAAGTACAATGATTCATCTCCTGCTGCGCTTTTATCAACAGCAGGAAGGAAATATTTATATTGATGGTCAGAATTTAAACGACTGTTCGCTCGAAAGTATTCGGAAGAATATTGGTGTTGTTCATCAGGATGTTATTTTATTAAATGACAGTCTCAGAGAAAACTTTTCCTGCGTGAAAAAGGATATTACCGACCAGGAGATATGGGAGGTTCTGCAAAAAGTAGATTTAAAGGACTTTGTACAGGAACTGCCTGACCAATTAGACACGGTTCTTGGGGAAAATGATATGGATTTTTCAGGGGGGCAAAAGCAGCGGTTGTCGATCGCCCGGGTCTTTGTGATGAAACCAGAAATTTTAATATTTGATGAAGCGACGTCTTCATTAGATTATCAAACGGAACAAATCGTAAAAGAATCGTGGGAAGAGCTCTCGCAGGGCAGAACAATGATTATAATTGCACATCGGCTATCAACCATTATAAACGCCGATAGAATCGCGGTGATCGATCAGGGTAAGGTTGTTGCGTGCGCTCCGCATACAGAGCTTTTGAACAGCTGTCCAGTATATTGTGATTTGTATCGGGAGCAGAATAATCCCGGTCAGATCATTTCAAAAATATAAGATTAAGGATTTGTCCTATGTTCAGTCTGATAAGAAAAAAAATAAATGTATTACAGCACATTAAAAAATTTATGCCTGCGCCCCGATATATGTTTTTTCTACTTGGAACAGGTGTTTTTCTGCTGGTTCTTTCATATGTAAATCCATACCTATATAAAGTGCTTGTTGACAATATAATGACAGAAGGGAATATAAATCTTTTATGGATTTTAATTCTTGCATATATCATTACTTTTTCTTTGCGTGCATTTCTGACGGTTTTACAAAAGAAGTTCAGAAATCAAATTACATATCGGACATCCCTGAATTTAAGAAAAAAGCTTTTGAGGATTTATTTGATTATGAGCACTCATGCTTTTAAAAAGCACAATACCGGGGATTTGTACAACAGATTATATCAGGATACTCAGTTTATTCAGGATTTTCCTGTCGAGCAAGTTATAAATTATCTTCTCAGTTGTCTGAATATTCTAATTATAGCCGTTATTTTGGTAGTGACAGATTGGAGACTGGCGTTATTTGGTTTCGCTTTGACCCCTTTGTCTTATTGGCTGACTCAGTTTATCGGAAAGCGCCTTCAGGCCGCATATTATGATTACTGGTCGCTCACCGTCGAACAGAAAAATTATGCATTTGATATGTTTCGCAACTGGCTGGAAATAAAATCGCTTCGAATAATACCTGAAGTCGCAGAAAAATATGAAAAATTTGAAAAGAAAATTAATCAAATCGGTTATAAGAACGATATTATCTGGACGCTTAGTATTATTTTTTCTGAATTTAAATTCAATATTTTAACCAGGTTAAGCCTTTACGTGCTTGGTGGATGCTTCATAATTGCCAATACACTGTCGGTCGGTTCGTTGCTTATGTTTATTACCTACTACGAAATTATAAATCAGACGATAGATGGAATCATTGAAGCGGATAAGGGATTCCTGATCAATGCTGTAGCTACAAATCAGGTTTTTTCCATTCTTGATAGTACTTATGAAAAAAAAGCGGGGGTAAGGAAACAGAAAATATCAGGAAATATCGAAATTAATAAATTATCTTTTTCGTACAGCCAAAGCGACAGACAGGTGCTGAAAAATATTAGCATGACAGTTCACCCCGGTGAATGTGTAGCAATAGTGGGGCGCAGCGGGGCGGGAAAGTCGACTATTATTAAGCTACTGCTGAAAATGTATCCGGTTAGAAAAAATACAATTAAAGTTGACGGGGAGGATATTCGGGAAATAAATGACGATACGCTTCATAAACGAATCGCAGCAGTTGTGCAGGATCCATACATGCTTAATTTGTCATTCAGAGATAATTTATTACTGGCAAATTGCAAAGCAGACGAACAAAAAATGTGGGCTGTACTGGAGAAGGCATATTTGCGTTCGTTTGTCCAAAGTCTGGAGTTGGGACTGGATACAATAATCGGAGAACAGGGCATAAAATTGTCAGGCGGACAAAAACAGCGGCTTGCAATAGCACGGGCATTGATTGCTGATCCGGACATTATTGTTTTTGATGAAGCGACGTCTTCTCTGGACGCGGAGTCCGAGAAAATGATCAATCGTGCACTTGCCGATATTTCTTCACAAAAAACGATGATTATAGCAGCACACAGATTATCTTCGGTGATCGGTGCAGATCAATGCTATATTATCGAGAACGGAGAAATTGTGGGAGCTGGAACTCCAAGTGAGCTGCATGGAAATAACAGGTTTTATGACGCTTTGTTTGACGGGCAATATTCAAGCGAATAATTACACAAAGCAATTTTGACGCGGTGCGTTAACCGCTGAAAGACGGGTGAGAACATGAAGGTATTGTCAATTGGATTGGACGGTGCTTCTTTTGAATTAATACAGCAATTTATAGGCGAGGGTATTTTGCCAACCTTTGAGCAACTGGCAATGGAAGGAATATTTTATTCATTACCTTCTACCACACCTCCCCATACGGCGCCGGGATGGACTTCGTCGTTAACAGGAGTTAATCCAGGCAAACATGGAATATTTCAGTTTTGGGAAACGCAGGCAGAAAATTATGCCGGAGAATTTATGGGAAGCAACGATGTGAAGGTGCCGTTTATTTGGGATCTTCTGGGAGAATATGGCTATTCTTCTGGATTGATTAACATCCCCATGTCGCATCCTCCGCAAAAGATCAATGGGTATATGCTGACATGGCCGCTTTCTAATACGCTGCATTACTCCTATCCACCGGAGCTGATTAACGAAATTGCTAGAAATGGCGGGCAATATCTTTCTGATTTAGTCACGATGTTTCATGGGGATACAGATTATATTAATATGGCTCTTGAAATTACAAAAAAACGTGGAAGAACTCTGGAATACCTACTTACCAACAGGCCAAGTGATTTTCTAATGGTGGTATTTACTGAGATTGACCGTGTCAGCCATTTTTACTGGAAATATATGTGTGCAGATAAAAAAGACAAGCTGGAAAACGCCATACGTAATATTTACATAAAGACAGATCAGGTTTTAAAGCAGGTGCTCAGCGTGTTGAAACAGGATACAATACTCCTGATTTACTCTGATCATGGTTTTCAGGCTGGCGAGATGGATTTTTATGTGCAGACTTTTCTTGAAAAAGCCGGTTTGTTGTCTTTGAGGAAAGACAACGCCTATATTGCACAGGACAATTGGTTTGAGATACAGAGAGAAGACGGTATCTACCATGTGGATTGGAATAAAACGACAGCATATATGGCAGCGCCTGGCTCATACGGTATCAATATAAATTTAAAGGGGCGGCAGGCACAGGGCATTGTAGACCCGCATTCTTATGCGGAAGTACGTAACCGGGTTATCAAAGAACTCAAAGCTGTGCGTCATCCGGTAAAAGGAACCCTCCTGTTTCGCGAGGTCCTGCCCCGTGAATCTGTTTATAGCGGCGAATTATTGCGTAAAGCTCCGGATATTATTGTAATTCCGGACAATTACGGAATCATGCTGCATCATAAAATTACAGATGACCGATTATTTAACTTTAATCCAGAACAAAACGGTATGCATTCGGCAAACGGAATCTTTTTATTGTGGGGCAACGCGGTAAAAGGATTAAAGCATAAACGTCCGCGCGGATTATATGATGTCACGCCTACAATTCTTGATCTTTTTCATATCAGTGTACCCTCGTATATGGACGGGGAAAGCATTTTTAAGCTGCCCTTAAAATCGTACAGTGGCGTTTCTAAAGAGGGCAGTGCTGCATACAGTGAAAAGGAAGAAAAAGATATCAAGCAGCATCTTAAAACATTGGGATACTATTAACGAGACAAGGAGAGATGACATGGATTATTTGGACAAGCTTGAAAATGAAAGTATTTATATTATTCGTGAAGCATACAGCCAGATTAAGGATGTCGCGATTTTGTGGTCAATCGGGAAAGACTCCACTACTTTGCTTTGGCTTATTCGCAAAGCGTTTTTTGGGCAAATTCCTTTTCCGGCTATACATATCGATACCGGGTATAAATTTGAAGAAATCTACCGTTTTAGGGAACATTATGCCAAAGAATGGGGATTGGATTTGCGTATTTACAAAAACGAACAGGCAATCAGGCGGGGCATGTCACCGGATAAGGGGAGATTTGAATGCTGTACACAATTAAAAACTGACACTTTGAAAATCGCGGTAGCCAAAGAAAATTTAAAGGCTTTATATCTTGGTATACGAAGGGACGAGCATGGAATTCGGGCGAAAGAACGAATTTTTTCTGTCCGTGACGAGGAATTTGAATGGAACTATAAAAGTCAGGCTCCCGAACTTTGGGGACAATATAAAACGAAAGTCAACAGAAATGAACATATTCGCATACATCCTATGCTTAACTGGACGGAGCTCGATATTTGGAGATATATAGAAAGAGAAAAAATTCCTGTTGTAGATTTATACTTTGCCAAAGAAGGGAAAAGATATCGTAGCATAGGCTGCGCCTCCTGTTGTGAACCGGTCGATTCAAGTGCAGATTCTATTGATAAAATTTTAAGTGAATTGAGAACTACCATAATATCTGAAAGAAGCGGCAGGACGCAGGACAAAGAATCGAGATTTATTATGCAAAAACTAAGATCGTTAGGATATATGTAGTTACTAATTTATATAGGGGCTGAAAAGAAACACATGGAAAATGAAAGAATTAAGGTAGCGTTTGTAGGTCACGTAGACCATGGTAAATCTACACTGATTGGCAGGCTACTTTATAATACAAACACCATACTGAAGGATAAAATGAAAGATATTGAGAACGCTTCAGAAAATGGAATGGATTTTGCATTCCTGATGGATTACTTTGAAGAAGAACGGCAGCAGGGTATTACAATTGATACTGCGCAGGTGTTTTTTCGTACCACGAAACGGGAATACGTGATTATTGATGCGCCCGGTCATGTGGAGTTTATTACCAATATGATTACTGGCGCTTCTCAGGCAGATGTGGCTGTACTGATGGTAGATGCGCAGGAAGGAATAAAGGAGCAGACCAAATGCCATGCGTTTTTATTATCTATGCTTGGTATCAGGCAGGTTATTGTTGCGGTAAATAAAATGGATTTGATCGCGTATGAAAAGGAGAGATTTTACAGCATCACGCAGCATATTGGCAAATATTTGACGGATTTGAACATTAGGCAATTTTTCTGTGTTCCAATTTCTTCAGTATATGGCGATAATATTACTGCACTGTCAGAGAAGACACAATGGTATTATGGCAAACCTTTTGCAGAATTACTTGACGATATACCGCCGGATACAAATATCAATATGTCGTGTTTTGTCTTCCCTGTTCAGGATGTATACTATACCAAGTTTTCTGATGAAAAAAAGAGAATAGCTGTTGGAAAGGTTGAAGCCGGAACCATACGGACAGGACAGTTAATAAAGGTACTCCCCTCAGGAGAAACCGCAGAGATAACCTCGATAGAAAAACTTGAAGGGAAACAGAGTTCTGCAGATTATGAAGAGTGTGTCGGCCTTACTCTGAGCAAACCTCTGTTTCTGGAAAGAGGTTATGTTATTTGTTCAGACAATAAGTTTATAAATATAACGAAAAAATTCCAGGCCAGCCTTTTTTGGATGTCCAAAACAGCTTTAAAAGTAAATGAACGATTGGCCATTCGCTGTTCCACGCAAGAAACATCGTGTGTAATCAGCAAGATATTGGGGAAAATAGATACCTCTTCGTTCAAGCAAAACAATCAGGATTTGGAAACGCTTAATAAACTGGAAGTTGGCCGGGTGATAATACAGATAAAAAATGATTTAATCATAAGTCGGATCGAAAACATTCGGGCGCTTTCTAGGTTTGTTATTTTGCGGAACAATGTTATTGTGGGGAGCGGAATTATATCAGGTTAAAACAAAAGAGGTGTTATATGGCTAAAAAAGTTTTTGTATTAGGAATAGACGGAATGCCCTTTACACTGCTGCATACGGATTATTTTTGCAGGCTCATGCCTCGTTTTACTGCAATATGCAAAACATTTGGAGTACATAAAATGAATTCAGTTTTGCCTGTGATTTCGTCTGTCGCATGGACTTCCTTTGCAACGGGGCAAAATCCGGGTAAACACGGTATTTTTGGCTTTACAGATAGGAACAGCTCGCCTTTTGAAATTACGATTCCTACATCGGCAAGCAGAAAATGCCCGGCAGTCTGGAATCAGTTGCCTGGCAGTAAGCACTCTATTGTAATTAATGTACCGTTGACGTATCCTCCGGAACAGATTAACGGATTAATGGTTTCCTGTTTTCTGTGTCCCGATATTAAAAAATCCACCTTTCCGCGCGATTTCTATAAGCATTTAGTAAATATGGATTATATTATTGATGCGGACGCGCAATTAGTGGCGACGGATAAAAAAGGATTTTTGTTACAGCTTTTGACTGCGACCGAAAAACGTTTTGAGTTGGCTCATGAATTGCTCGAAACTGACTGGAGCTATTTTCAGTTGCATATTATGGAGACCGACCGCCTAATGCATTTTTTTTATCAGTACTTATCAAAGTCCGTAAGTGACGAGTATTCACAGTTGATAGCGCTTTATTTTAAAAAGCTTGACAGCCATATTTACCGTCTTTTCACCAAAATCCGGGAAAGTACAGCATTAATTATATTGTCCGACCACGGATTTTGCGAAATTATATCTGAGTTTCAACTGAATGTTTGGCTTGAACACAATGGTCTGCTTAAATTTAACGGAAGCGACCGGAGTTTAAATAATTACAGCCCGGATAGTGTTTGTTATGCCTTAACACCGGGTCGCATCTACATAAACCTGGAAGGAAGAGAAGAGAAAGGCAGTGTGGCGGCGCGGGATTATAGTGTTGTAAGAGAACAAATAAAAAAGCAATTGCTCAGTATTTCTGACACTACAAACGGCAAGACCATTGCAGACAAGGTCTTCTACAGGGAAGAAATTTATCAGGGAGATTATCTGGACGATGCGCCCGATTTAATCGTTTACCCTAAAAACGGATATGATTTAAAATCTGTTTTGGATGGCGGAAATATTTTTACAAAATCCTTGCTGTCAGGTATGCATACTTACGAGGATGCGCTAATTGTAGGAGCCGGTATTGATGTTTCAAAAGTAAAGGCAATTGATCAGGTAAGCGGGATTATACAGGAGTATTTCAATGATGAATCTGAGTGAAAAATTAATAGATACTGCAAAGGCACAACCTGAATGGACGGCTTTGCGCGATAGAAATAAATCTGTATCATATTCCATGCTGATACGGAGGATTTCATCAAATGCGCAGAGGATTACCCATATGGGATATGCAAAACAAACGGTTCTTTTAAGAATAACCGACTCTGTGGATTTTGGTATAGCTTTATTAAGTCTGTTTGCGGCCGGATGTTGGGTAGTGCCAGCGCCTCCTGACATTTCAGAGAACCTTTGCATAAAGCTGAAAAATACATATGGAATTAAAATCGAGCTTGTTTCAAATGCTCAAGTGTTTTCTGTAGCCTGTGAAAATGACGGGATTTTCACGATTCACGAAGAGTCTTGCGGAATATACCATCTTACCTCGGGTTCTACAGGCGAACCCAAGCTCTGCATCAGGAGCGTCCGGAATCTAATAGACGAGGCACTATCATACGCCGAATTGTTTGCATTGTGCGGCAATAAAATACTAAGCTTGGCGCCGATTTATCATTCGTTTTCCTTGGGCGCCGCTTTCATGGCTTCTCTTGTTTCCGGATCAAGCCTGCATGTTGTAAATCAGTTTAAACCCAGGCAGGCGGTCGATATCATTGGCAGGTGGAACCCCGACATTGTTGTCGCAGTACCAATCATGACAAAGGCAATTGCAGAGGTTTCTTTATCGGAGCACTACAATTTTGATACCCTGAAGTTTATCTTTATCGGAACCGGGAATGTAACAAAAAAGGTCAACCGGCAGCTCAAACAACGGTTCGGTGTATCTGCTTCTATAAATTATGGCTCAACAGAGACGGGCGGTTTGATATCCAGACTGACAGAGGAGCCTGAAGAATCAATCGGCACAGAAATGGCAGGGGTGGAAATAAAACTGCTTGATTCCGGCGGGAATGCTGTTCCCCCCGGTACCGAGGGGGAGGCGTATGTAAAATGCAAATACATGATGATCGGATATCTTGATCAAAAAGAACAGGTTTTAGATCCAGAGGGATTTTTCCCTATGGGAGATATTCTTCTAAAGGACCTGAATGGTTATTATTATGTTAAGGGCAGAATTAAAAATATTATCAATATCGGCGGGAAAAAAGTGAATCCAAAAGAAGTGGAATCAATTTTGCTGGAGTATCCCGGAGTTCGGGACTGTGTGGTCGAGGGCTTTTGTCGAGGCAGTACAGAGCAGGTTCTTGCTTATATTGACGGAGAAACAGTGGATGAATTTTCTCTGCGCCAATATCTTAAAGAACATTTAGAGGCACATAAAATACCTACCATAATTAAATTTGTGCCTTATATCCTAAGGAATTCGTCCGGTAAATTAATGAAAGCGGGACATATAAATTATGAAAAGCAGATGGATTGACGATCCAATTTTATATAAAAAAAGCACTGCACTGTTTGCTGCAATCGATTCAGGTCTATTCACTGTGTTGCGGGAGCACAAAGGGCTTACACTGTATGATTTGAAAGATTTGGGATGGAACCCGGATTATACTTTGCTTTTATGCTTGTATTTAGAGGGAGAGGGTTATTTACAAAAAAAAGACGGGAAGTGGAGCCTTTCAGATGCGTTTGAAAAAATATATAATTCTTTCATGCGGACGTGTAAACACGAACGAAATTTATATGAAAGATGGATTACTCCACAGGAAATTACGAAAGCAGTGCGCGCTGTTTATCCAGATAGCCGGACATATGACCAGAAGGGGTTTCGCGTAGATGAAAAAGCCGTTTATGACGCGTTGATGTATACGGATACAACTGATATTATTGCGCTGTACTTGATGAGAAAGCTGCCTGCAAATAGACCTCTTAAGCTTCTGGAATATGGAAGGAGCAAAGGAAGAATGACGGAAAAGCTGGCAAAAAAAATTGCTGTCCACCACACCATATGCGAACAAACGCAGGAGATAGAATCTTTAAAAGACAGCTTTGATGTCATTTTTATGATGAATACGGTACATTACTTATCTGTTGAGACGCTCAGCGAGCGTATAAAATATATGAAGCAAATGCTAAAAAAAGACGGGCTTCTTTGTATTGCCGACGTTTTTTATCAGGATGATACGGTGTTTCATTCAACAGTATTACTGGACTGGCTTACGCATGGGGGAATCTATCACCTGTTTTTGGATGAAACCTGTAAAGAATTACGTGCTTGCGGGTATAGGGAAATAAGGCAACAATTTATTGAGAATATTTTCACTCATTTAATTTATGCATATCCGTCAGGAACTTCAGGGCAGGTGGCACCGTTATGTTAAATACAAAAATTATCAAATGGCTGTTTGACCCGGAGGATTCTGTAAAATACACGCTGCCGTGCAAACCGGGAGATACGGTCTTAGTTATCGCCCCCCATCCGGACGATGAAACATTAGGCTGTGGAGGAATCATTGCTCAAATGCTGCGAAACGACATTACCGTCGCAGTTTTAATTGTGACTGATGGTAATGGAGGTGGGCGAATGCCAAATATAAAAAAAATTCGGATGAAAGAGTATGAGTGTGCGAAAACAGTACTTGGCTTTACAAAAGATTTCCGCCTGTCATTTCCTGATGGAAGTCTTTATCTTTATGAGGATGAATTCTGTGAAAAAATTTCTGGAATTTTGAAAAAAAACAGTTTCAGCCTGATTTTTGTACCGTACCTACTGGATTACAACAGTGATCATCAAGCAGTCAACCGTGTATTGGCAAAAAGTCTTATACGGGTGGACTATCCGTTAGTCAAAATTGCTATGTATGAAATCTGGACTCCAATTATATATCCGAATTGTTTGGTAAATGTAAGCTTAGAGTATGAGATAAAAAAAAAGGCGCTTTGCTGTTACCGTTCTCAGGAAAGCTATTATGGAATTTATGAGAAGGCGATTGCGCTTAATGCACTTAGGGCTAAGTTTTCCATGCGCAAACAAGTTGACTATATGGAATGTTTTAAGTTGCTGGATTCTGAAAATTATGCGAAGGCGGCCTTGTCCGATATGTTTCGATTAGAGGAGAAAAGATGATGTTTCTAATTAATGATCTTGTTGTCAAAGAGCATATATGCAATATGCACTGTACTTACTGCCTGACCAGTACTAGCAATCTAAAAAAAGCTGGTACGGAAAAGGCACAGGAACGTGCTTCCCTGCACTATCAAGACGGTAGCGTGCTTCAGAAGCAGCTGGATAATGTTACAAGTACAGTGCATCATATATTTCAAACTCCTATTTTAAAAATAAGCGGCGGAGAAATTCTGCTTATTTCCGGTCTAACCGATTACTTAAAAAAACATGCGCCAAACTATAAAGTCGTTCAAATTCTAACGAACGGATTGCTGTTGGACGACCAAATTTTAATGGAATTCAGGAAAATCGGAAATATATGCATGCAAATATCACTGGATCATCATACGCTTGAGGGCAATCAATACCGAACTGCAAAGCAAAAAGATTTGGATCAGGTCCTTTTAAATCTGGATAAAGCGGTGCACTATGAGATTCCAGTTGAAATTAATTGCGTGTTACACAACAAAAACACACATATTTTAAATGATTATGTAAAATATTTAGCAAAATATGATGATAAGATTACTCTTTTTCCTTTTCCCATCCGCGGTGCGGAAAAAGTTTCGTTTTTTCCAGAAAAAGAGCAACTGCGCGGTTTATCTGATGTTTTGAAATCGTATCAGTTATACAAAGGCATCCTTCCGCCGAAGCCTTATCTGGAAAGATTGCTGTGTTTTTTGGAAATCGGTGTACGGGACATTCCTTGCGTATTTCCCCGCATTGCCATCGGAAGTTTTGATGACGGAAATATAACCCCTTGCGCAAACTATTGGTTTACCTGTCTATGCAATATATTACATGAAAGAGAACCTGAAAAAATAGCAGAAACGGTAGAACAGGCTGGAATATATCATGTGCTTTTAAGCAAACATATGCTTTTAAATGAATGCCGTACCTGCTTTACTCCATGGGATATATTGAACCTTTATGCCGAAGGGGAAATTTCTTTGGACGAGGTGTGTTCCATCCCGATCTATGCAAACCCAGAAGTGCGTCAAATTTTGAAAAAGTGTCTGGCGAAAGGATAAGCATTATGAAAATCATTTTAGTAGCGACTTTGGGCGGAGATCTTGTACGATCAACAGAACACGTTGGCTTAGGCTATTTAAGTGCTTATTTAAAGCAGCACAATCATGAGGTGCAAACCATTGAAATAAAAGAAGAAAACATTTTTCATTGTGAAACATATCTTGATCAATTCAGCAAATGCGACATGGTTGGCTTTACTACTACATGCATAACTATGAAGAATGTAGCACAGATAGCTTTTGAAATAAAAAAAAGGTATAGGAGCATTCATATATCGTGTGGCGGCCATATGGCGACATTCAGCGGATATGACATTTTACAGATGTATCCGCAGTTTGACAGTGTTATACGGGGAGAAGGTGAAATCACGTTCTCAGAGTTGGCTGAAGCTTTAGAGTCGAAATGCGATTTATCTGGCATCAAAGGAATCAGTTACCGCAAGGCTGGGCGTGTGTTGCAAAATGAGGACAGGGAATTAATCAGTAATTTGGACAGCTTGCCTTTTCCGGACAGAGATCAATTTGAGCTACATAACAGAAACTTTCAATACCTGCGGATTTCGTCAAGCAGGGGTTGCCTTGGACATTGTGGATTTTGCAGTTCTTTTGTTGGACGAACACAAAAGGGATCGCGTTGGAGAGGGCGTTCGCCTAAAAATGTAGTGGATGAAATCGAAACTCTGGTGAACAAATATAATTTTCGGACATTCGATTTTGTGGACTCGACATTTGAAGATCCGGGAAAAGAAGGAAAACAAAGAATACGTGAAATCGCACTTGAAATTATAAACAGAGGACTGAAGATTTACTATAATTGTTGCTTTCGGGCTGAAAACTGGAGTGACGCAGACGCTGAACTGCTAGAGCTTCTGATACAATCCGGACTGGAAAAAGTAAATATCGGCTTTGAAAGCGGAAATGACAAGGGATTAAGAATCTTAAACAAGATTGCAACAATGGAAGATAATTGGCGCTCTATTCATGTACTGAAAAACTTTCCGATGATTTATGTGACCTTTGGATTCATCATGCTGCACCCCTACAGTTCTTTGCAGGATATTAAGGATAATGCGGCATTTTTGCACGGTACAGGGATTGGACAGGTAATTCGTCATTACTTTTGGATGCTTGAAGTTTATCCGAATACGCTTCTGGAACAAAAGCTTAAGAAAGACGGTCTGCTGAGTAAAGGTTATGATATTAACGACGGTATGTACCAATATAAATTTTTGCTGCCAGAAGTTGAATATCTGGTGAATATTTTTAAAGAAATGCTCACCTTGAAATCTGTATGGGATTTTGAAATATTTGATATTCAGCTGCACACATTTATAACACGTCTGCAAAGGATATATTCAGATACTCCGGTTGCCGATGAGATCAATGGATTTTCTGCTTTAGCCGATCAGTATCGAAAAAAAATTGCTGACTTTAATTATAAGTTTTTTATGGAATTGTTGGCTTGCGGCAGGAAAATGAAGACTGATTATTTAAAAAGGGAGTTGGATTGTTTTATTTTAGGGCAAATGAATGAAATAAAAGCAAAGCAATATCAACTGGGGCTTTCGCTTAGGCGCAGAGGTTATGAAATTAAATTAAAATAAGTGTGGTGAAGGATTATGTTTAGTCCATTTTTAGGAAAAGATTACAGCAGTGAAATAATGAGTGTAATTTCTTCGTATCGAGAGCAACTCAGTTATGAATGCTGTACAGACGTATGTCAGGATGCGGCATCAGCAATTGCAGAAGGAAGAATCGTCGGATGGTTTCAGGGCAGATCAGAATGCGGTCCGCGGTCATTGGGAAACCGAAGCATATTAGCAGATCCGCGCAATCCGGGTATGAAGAATTATTTAAATAAAAAGGTAAAATTTCGGGAAGAGTTCCGGCCATTTGCTCCTTCTGTTTTATGGGAGCATCAAAAAGAGTACTTCGACCTGGACATCCCATCCCCTTATATGCTCATGGTTGCCGATATTTTGCATGACAAACAAAGTATCATTCCGGCGGTGACACATGTCGACGGAACTGGAAGGCTCCAAACCGTTATGAAGGATATCAACCCGCTTTTTTACCAATTGATAGAAAAATTTTATAAGATTACGGGTGTGCCTATTGTTTTAAACACTTCGTTTAACGTCAAGGGTGAACCAATTGTAGAAACCCCTCAGGATGCCATCAAGTGTTTTCTGAGTACGGGCATAGATGTTGTTTATATGCACGATTATTGCCTGAAAAAACGTGGATAAATGGGGTGCTGATATGAAATTTGGCCTGATTGGCTGCGGATGGATAGCAGAAAAAGCATATATACCAGCTTTCCAAAGAATAGAAAATGCGGTTATTGAGGCAGTCTTTGATACCGATAAGATGCAGTTGCAGAATATACAAAGCAAGTATCATATTCCCCTTGCGTTTGATTCGGTTGAAGCATTGCTTGATTGCCCGATTGATGCTGTAATCATAGCCGCCCCCAATTATATACATACCCGCTATTCCAATATGGCGCTGGAAGCTGGAAAGCATGTATTATGTGAGAAGCCCGTAGCGCTTACGGCCACTGATATTCAGGGAACTATAGATCTGGCAAAAAAGAAAAAATTGATTTTTTTGCCTGGCTTTGTTTCAAGATTTCGCAAAGATGTACTTGTGTTTAATAAAATGGCCGCTCAGGTCGGGGAAATCAGGTGTATTTATGCACAGTGGGTACGTTCCGGCGGAGTACCCAGACCAGGAACCTGGATCACGAACCGTAAGCTGGCCAGCGGAGGCGTACTGATTGATATTGGTACCCATCTGCTGGATATTTGTCTGATGCATGTGAAGGACAAGAAGATTGACTTTATGCGGGCCTGCATGGAAAAAGCGTCCTATCGTACTGCAAAGGAAAGTGCGGCATGGTGTGAACGGGAAACGGCGCGCTGCTATGATATTGATGTAGAGACAGAATCGTCTGGTGAAATACTTTTTGCCGGCGGACTGTTGTTGCGTTATAACTTGAATTGGGCGATGCCCGCTGGAAAGGACAAAACTTATATTGAAATAACCGGCAGCAGAGGAACCGTTTCACTTGACAGCTTGTTTGGTTTCAGCAGCAATTGCGGGGAAAAGAACATTCTGATCAGTTTGGAAAAAGGGAAAACACACCAGATTACATTTCCTGTGAAGAACACATTTTCATTTGATGCATTTGTTTCTCTTGTTGAATACTTTATTCACCTGATTAATGGAGGACAGTCTGATGTACTGTGTTCTTCTGATGCGCTTTATGTTGTAGAGCTCATTGAAAAATTATATCAATTAGGGCGTATCTGAAAACAGAAAAATGGCTGAATATTTTGTTAAGATGAAGTGAGTTTGAGTAAAAAGTGCAAAAATATTGATGTATTTGAGCATTTTTTGCGATGAAATCACCTATGTTAGTAGAAATAGACAATTGTTTTGAGTTTTCAGATAGCCCCTAGTACCAGCTGGAGGGAATTAGATGTATTATATTGCATTGGACTTAGGAGGCAGCAACATAAGATATGCAGTTTTCAAAGAACATAAGGTTAGCCCTTTAGAGACAGGAAAACGGCCTTTTGTACATTGCGGCGATCCTCGTCAGGAAATAGAACAAAACATCTGTAGTCTTATTGAAAAATATACGGACGGGCTTAAGGGAATTGGCCTTTCTTTGGCAGCTAACGTTGACCGGTATAATGGAACTGTGTCGGCCTGGCCTAATAATCCGTGCTGGGAAGGTTATCAACCGGGACTGCATTTAGAAAAGATATACCGGGTACCAGTGAAAATAGAAGATGATGCAAACTGCGGCGCATTGGGCGAATATTACATGTTAAATCACCCGCCGAAAAACATGATTTATATTTCTGTTGGTACAGGATTAGGGTGCGGCTTAATTTTAAACAGCAGGCTTTTCATAGGAGAAAATGGGTTTGCCGGAGAATTGGGGCATGTAGATACCGGCACAAACAATCTTTGTACCTGCGGGCAAAGAGGATGCCTGCAATCACACCTTTCCGGACCGGCCATAGTGAATGATTTTTGCATTGCTTGCGAATGTGAAGAAGCCGGTACATTGGAGCAGGTCATAGCACTATGTGAAAACGGCAACAAAACAGCTCTGCTTTGTATGAAAAAGGCGGTTGAATATGCGTGTACTGCAATTTTCAACTTAGTGATGTGCCTGGATGTCCCTTACTTTGTAATCGGAGGTGGAGCCAGCCAGATCGGCGAAATTTTTATCAGGCAAATAAACCGAGGCGTCAATGACAAGCTGAGGCGATTCAAACGCGAAGCCGTAATATTAGCTGCTAAACTGGGAGAATACAGCGGCGTTTATGGGGCGTACTTTTTATTTACAAAAAAATTAAAATAGAATGGATGATGATATGAAACAGACTGTTGCGGTAATTAACGGACCAAATATAAATATGCTTGGTTCCCGCGAAATTTCTGTTTATGGAGAGGAACGCTGGACAGACATTGAAAAATCTGTAAGCGCGTGTGCTGACCAGCTGAATTTGGAAGTGATTTTTTACCAATCAAACCATGAGGGAGCTATTGTGGATTTCATTCAGCAAAACTCAGAGTCGCTTGCCGGCATTATAATCAATCCTGCGGCTTTTACCAAAACGGGTTTTTCTGTTCTTGATGCATTGACTGCCAGAAGTACTCCTTATATTGAAGTGCATTTAACAAATTTAATGCAAAGGGGCGGCTGGCATTCAGAAAGTATTTTTACGGAACATGCAATTGGATTCATCATGGGGTTTCGAGGTTTTGTTTATCAAATGGGAATTCAGGCAATGAATGGCTATTTAGAAGATACAATGTTTAAAAACAGGATGGGAATCCTTTGAAGAATTTACCGGTATATGAAATTGTAGGCAGCAGATAATGTTTTATTTTAAGGAAAGGAGTATGTAATCATTCCAACCTGCTGGAGGATGATTATAGCATCTTATGGAACAATTAGCAATTAACGGTGGTACACCGAGTAAAACGAAGCCGTTTCCTAAATGGCCCTATTCAGATAATAACGAACGCGTCTTAATCGACGAAGTATTATCAAGCGGGAATTGGTGGCGTATGACAGGCGAAAAATTAGTTACCTTTGAAGAAAAATTTGCAAAAGCACATTCGGTAGATTACTGTTTGGGGGTGACAAACGGTACTCACGCTATAGAGCTTGCATTGACAGCGCTTGGCATTAAACGTGGCGATGAGGTCATTGTTCCGGCGGTAACATTCATATCTACCGCTTCATCTGTTTTATATGTAAATGCAACTCCGGTGCTCGTCGACGTTGATCCGGTAACTTTTTGTATGATGCCAGAGGCATTTGAACGTGCAATTACTCCTAAAACCAAGGCGGTTATCCCAGTACATATGGCGGGTCATGCATGCGATATGGAACAAATTTGCTCCATAGCAAAGAAATATGGAATTGCGGTCATTGAAGATGCCGCCCATGGACACGGTGGTCAGTGCAATCATAAAATGATCGGCTCCTATGGGGATATGTCTATTTTTAGTTTTCAGAACGGTAAAATTATGACCTGCGGTGAAGGGGGCGCTGTGATGACCAAGCATAAACACCTGTATGAGCAGGCGTATCTTATCCATGGTGTTGGAAGGCCTCGGGGTGATCGTGTATATGAGCATCGTGTTTTGGGCTCCAATTACCGTATGAATGAATTTTCGGCAGCAATACTGCTTGCCCAGCTTCACCGGTTGCCTGAAATGAATGCGAAACGTGAAGAAAACGCAAGGCTTCTTGATTCACTTCTTGCGGACGTTGAAGGGATTATCCCACAGGGGCGAAAAGAATATGCCACAAGAGTTACCCATTATATGTACATGTTTTATTATGAACAGGCGCATTTCAACGGTCTGTCCCGTTCTGATTTTATAGAATGTCTAATCGCAGAAGGAATTCCGGCGTTTATTTGTTTTCCTGTTTTGTTGGATACTGAATTTTTTCGCCAAAACGATTTTTATAGCCGGATAGATGCAAATGAGCTGAAACAGTTAAACGATATTTCAAACGCAAGAAAAATAGCATCGGAAGTAATCTGGATCCCCCATTTTACCTTGTTAGGGGACCGGCAGGATGTACAAGAAATTGCCGCGGCAATAAAAAAGATAAAACATGCTGTATGCCGCGGAATGTGAGGAATGAAAGACAATGACTAAGCTGATCATTTTTGATTTCGATGGCGTTATCATTAATTCTCATCAGGTTCAGAGGAAAGCTCTGAAGGAAGCGTATTTTTCTGTGGGCAGAACAGACAGTCCGCCCTATAATGAATTTTTCAGACATAGCGGAGACAGCCTGAAAAATATTTTAAAAAAAATAAAATTGCCAGTTTCCATGGCCAAAAAATATGAAGAGGTAAGCCGTGAGAACAAGCATTTGATTCAATTACACGCAGGAATGACAGAAGTATTGCAGAGCTGTAAAGACACAGGCTATCAATGTGCGTTATGTACGGGAAAAAGCCGTGAGCGGACAATGGAAATCCTTCAGATGCTATCTTTGTTGCAGTTTTTTGACGCGGTGATTTGCTCCGATGATATTGCCAATCCAAAGCCTAATCCGGAAAGCGTTTTTGTCCTTTTGAACGTTTTATCGGTAAAAAAAGAAGATGTAATTTTTGTGGGAGATGGAATAAACGATATGCTGTGCGCGCGCAACGCTGGTGTGCGGTCTGTCGCAGTTACATGGGGAGACGTCCCAAGAAAAAATCTTGTAAAAACAAAGCCGGACAGGCTTGTTGATTCAGCGGCGGAATTATTGGCATGCTTAATAGGGAAAAGCAGCCTTTTGGATTCCTGTTAATTTTGATTACAGCAAAAAGGCTTTGATTTAAATTGGAAAATAAAAAGGAGTAAAATTAAAATGAATAGGAAACGTGTATTTTTAGGTGCCCCGATTAAAAATATTTCAAATTCAGATCGTCAAGTGAATCATAATGATAAAACCTTAATTCTAAAATTGTTCATTCGCTGCAAAGTTCTGGAATAGATGGTTTCTCAGCTCATATGGAAGAGAAGTTCGGCTCGAAAATACCCGACATCCAGGAAATATGCAGAAGGGATTATAAGTGGATGAAGGAATGTGATGTTTTTTTGTTTATTGATGTTACATAACGATAACGGTTTTATCCGTAGCGACGGAGATTGTATTGAGTTTGGATGTGCTTTTTCCATGGGGAAACTTATTATCCTTATCGTTGAGCCCTTATATCTTCAAAATGCGTCTGCTTTACTACAGGGACTAAACTTTCAAAATATGTGAAGGAAAAAATTTTATTCCTTCCTGTGGATTCTGTTGAGCAGCACGCCTATAATCTGCCTACTGGCGTTGTTTGTTATTTTGCACAATCCATAGCGCAGCAGGTCAGCAATTTGCTGGACGGCATTCTTGCTCCAACTATATCTTATGGGACCAGAAGCCAGCCGAACATCGGCGGCAACCAATTCAGCGTTAAGGAAAGTACACTTGTTGCATATTATACAGACATCATAACCAGTTATTTACGGGTCGGGTTTAAACAGATCATAATTATAAATGCTCATTGGGAAAACGAGGCGTTTCTTAATGAAGCGATTGAAATTATAAAAGGAATGCAGGTGCTTGATGGCATTAAGCTGGTGGAGCATTCTGGACGACCAGAAGATAAGACAGATCATACCGGGATTTGCCGGATGGAAGTTTGAACATGCTGGTCGGGCCGAAACGGCATTAATGATGCATTACCACAAAACGCTGCTTCCATGTGTTATTAACTTGGAAAGCAGGGACTTAACTGTGGATCCTGATATATATTTTCTCTTGTCCCACTCGAAATTTCGCAAAACGGTGGATCATTAAGTTCATGTCAAGGGGTTACCGGCGAAATGGGCGTACAGCTGGCGCAACTGACCGTGAATAAAATTGCCGAGGCGGTAAGGTGTTTTCTACAGATAAAAACAAATTGATTAAAATACAACATGAATAGAAAAAGTTAAGGAATGAAAATATAATGCTACATACAAGAGCAAGTGGAGTTTTATTGCATCCTACATCATTTCCAGGTAAATACGGTATTGGAGACTTGGGAGAAGAGGCATACAACTTTATCGATTTTCTGTTTGAATCGAATCAAAAACTTTGGCAGGTATTACCTCTTGGTCCAGTGAATGAATCGTATTCACCTTATCAGAGTACCTCTGCATTTGCAGGCAATTGTTTATTAATTAGTTTGGAAAAATTAGTTGATGATGGATTACTGGCAAAAGATGATTTAAGTAATATTGAAGTATATGAAAATGGAATAAATTATGGATTTGCTATGAATGTAAAAATTCCTACCCTGAGGAAAGCATACGATAATTTTAAGAAAATGAATGATTTTTTAGATTATTATGCTTTTTGTGATGAAAATAATTATTGGTTGGATGGTTATGCTTTATTTATATCAATTGATAATTATATTAAAAAAAATAAAGATAAAGATGTAATACTAAGAGAGCATTTTAATAAATTAGATAAAAATTTCTATACAGATGAATTTTGTGGAGGAGTGTCTTGGAATAACTGGCCTGTGATGTATCGTTATGGTTCGGATACTATACCAATAATTAAAAACAGGTTGGCTGAAGAAATTAGTTTTAATAAGTTTATTCAATACATATTTTTTAGCCAATGGATGCAACTGAAAAAATATGCTAACAGTAAAGGGATAAAAATAATTGGCGATATACCTATGTATATGCCATTACATTCTGCAGATGTTTGGGCGAATCCGGATCTTTTCTTATTAGATGATGATTTAAAGCCAAGCTGTATTGCAGGATGTGCTCCAGATGATGGTTGTCCTACAGGGCAGAGTTTCGGTAATTGTGTATATAATTGGAAAGCAAATAAAGGCAGTAATTATAAGTGGTGGATTAATAGATTTAAATATGCATTGCAAATTACAGATATTATTAGATTGGACTATTTTACGGGATACGAGTTTTATTGGGCAATACCGCTGGGAGAGAACGATCCTGCAAAGGGATCATTTTATAAAGCAAATGGTAAGAATTTTTTTAAGGCAGTATTAGGTGAAATAAGTGATTCTTCTATAATAATTGAAGATATAGGCCCATTAAAACAAGAAGTAATAGAATTAAGAGATTCTCTTGGATTTCCGAGCATGAAGATTATGCAATTTGGAAAAAATACATTTCGAACTGATAAAAATCTACCTCATAATTTTTCTAATACAAATTGTGTTCTTTATACAGGTACTCATGATAATAATACAATATTAGGTTGGTATAAAGATTTAGACATTGATACAAAGGAAATTGTAAATAAAATATTTGGCAGTGAAGATGTTAATTGGGGTTTAATTAAGTATGCTTTTTCATCAATTGCAAAATATGTTATTGTTCCATTGCAAGATATTATTGGATTAGATGAACAATATCGTATGAACTTACCACGTGTAGTTAATGGGTCTTGGAGATTTCAATATAACGAAAAGATGTTAAACGAGACTATAAAAAGTAGGCTTAAGCAAATTACCTATTTATATAATCGTTAACTTATAATTGGTATATTATTTTTTAGGAGAGAATTAAACTATGAGTGATTATCTTTTTTATTCAACATTATTAATTGAACCAACAAATGTGTGTAACTTGAAATGTAAAATGTGTGAAGCTCGGTGCTCTGCTGAAAAGAATATTGTTCCAAAATTTTTAAATTCCAAGGATCTGGATTTAATGTTATCAAAACTCAGTCCCTATGTCACCAATATTGTGTTTCAAGGGGATTGTGAACCGACAATGCATCCTAATCTTGAAAGTTTAGTTAGTGTTTCAAGAAAATATATAAAACATATAAGTATAGTTACTAATGGACTATTATTAAATGAAAAACGAATTGAAAGCTTGATTAATCAAGGTGTGTCTTGGTTTGCTTTTTCTATTGATAAATACATAAAAGAAGATTATGAAGAAATAAGAATAAACAGCGACTTTGATAAAGTAGTTAGAAATCTGGAGTGTTTGATAAAGTTAAGAGAAGAAAAATATCCAAATATAAGAATTGTTGTGCATAAAATAGTTTTTAATGATGAAACACCTGATGATCTGAAAAATTTTATAAGATATTTTTATATAAATAAAGGTGTTGATAAAATTACATTTGCACCTTTAGTAGAAAAAGGTGCAGTAAAATATAAAGATTGGATTATAAAAAGGAATCAAATTGAAATTGATTTTTTGAAAGAAAATTTAAATGTTAATTTAAAAGACTTTGCCAACTATCCATTTAAAACATTATATAGGTATTGTGGAGCAAATTGCTTTTTTATTAGTCATGATGGAACTTTTTCCCCTTGTGGGGTACACACTAGATCTAAAAATGTATTTGGTAACCTTATTAACGAAACTATTGAAGATATTGTTAATAAGGACATTTATAAAGAGTTCCATGAGTATTGGCAAAAAAGAAAATTTCAAGACCATTTGCCAAGGATATGCGATGATTGCTTTATTTTGAAGACACCTTACTTTTTATATAGTTTAGACGAAAACTATAATAATTGTAAGAATATTAAAGTTACTATAGATAATTGTGATAAGAAAGAAGATATATTCTAATGAAAACAGTAGTGATTTTAGGTGGGACAGGAATATTATCTACTAGTATTTCAAAGTATTGTAAAAATGAAGGCTTTAATGTATTGCATTTTAATAGAGGAATTGCCAATAAAATTCCTGATGTTAAGACTATTATTGGAGATAGGCATTCAAAAAATGATTTGTACAAAGTTTTATTATATAAGCCTGATATTATTATAGATATGCTGTGTTTTGATGAATATGACGCTGATATTGCTATAAGTGTATTTGCAGGGAAAATAAAACAATATATTTTTTGCTCAACTGCCAGTGTGTATTCTCCTGTAAATGATGCTTCAATTATTTATGAGTATTCTTCGAAGAATCCGTGTACGGAGTATGGAAGAAATAAGTTGAAAGCAGAAAACAAATTTATATCTGCGCATAACAAGGGTTTATTTGAATTAACGATTTTTAGACCGGGTCATGTTTATAACGAAAAGTCATTTATAAATTACTTATCGTTGGACGGACTGTTTTTGATAAAGCGCTTAGTAAATAATCAAGATGTAATATTAACAGAAAATGGGGAAAGAATTTATCAAGCCTGTCATGCAGATAATATTGGTTTAGCATTTTCAAAAGTTTGCAACAATAGTGTTTCATATGGGAAAATATATAATATTGCCGGACAAGAAAAATTAACTTGGAATTATGTATATAATTATTTGATTAATGAAATTGGCAGTGATAGTAAAATTCATTATTTTGATACTGAATATCTTTTAAATTTATATCCAGATAAATTTGAATTCATGTCTACAGGAACTAGATATGATACGATATTAAGTACAGAGACATTATGCAATGATATATTTGATTATAAATACATCGTTAACTTCTGCGAGGGAATTAAGTCTATATTGTTGTATAACAAATTTAAAGCAATAAATTATATATCGGAAGAAGATAGAGTCTATGATGAAATAATCGATAACTACTTATCTAATTAATGTTAGTGATATTTGGAAAAACTTTATAACTAATATATTCGAAAATTATAAATAACTTTTTAGAAAATTCAAGTTACGTACTTGGATTTTCTTTTGAGATATATGTTTTCGTTTATGTGAATATAAAGGTATATTACTTTCAGTGATAAAATTCAAACAAAAAAGTTCATACATGTTTGGTCTTTTACACAATCCCTGTTGCAAAAGAAAATTGATTATAATTTCTTTCTCTTATTATTAAAATTTTAGTAAGTATATTTTCAAAAGATGATAGTGGAATACATAACACAGAAACAAGATGTCCGATATGTAAATCATTTGTGGCAATAGATGTATAAAATTAAATATGGAACTTAGTACGAGCCTACAGCCAGAAATGCTGATGGATTTTCAGTAGGAATGAGCTTAAGAAATGCCGACAAGTTATAGCTTTTAATGCTATTACCTGTTGGCATTATTTTTTTGCCTTTTTGCATTGTAAGCGGAAAGGGTAATTATGTTCTATAGAAACAGAAGCCCTCCAATCTACCAGAATTATTAAAAAATTCAGATTGATTGGAGGAAAAACTAATGGACAAACGTCCGAAAAGGAGAAAAGATAAGTATAATCCTTACACATTACATACGGAAAAAGGAAAGTACTATATTGTGTTTATTGATGTTAATAACCATATTCAGAAAGTAGAGGTTTCTAAGACAATATTTGATAGCTTTAATATATTTGAACTTGAAGATATTTCTCAAATGAATGAGTACGACAGACATTTGGAGCACTCCGAAGTATATGAACATACTTTGCATAAAAAGAAAGATTCAAGAGAATGGTCGTTAGAAGAATACTTTGAAAATGTTCAGGTTACAGAAAATTTGCATATTGCAATAAACAAATTACCTGAGGTGCAAAAACGCAGACTGAAAAAGTATTATTTTGAAGAAAAAACTTTTGAAGAAATAGCACTTGAAGAAGGATGTACATATCAATGCGTTCAAAGGTCAGTGTATCGTGCAGTAGCAAAAATAAAAAATATTTTAAAAAATTTATAAATTAGGGGTGTGTTTTAGCTTGTAAGTGAGGAAACAGGTGAAAGGGTTAATTCTCTTTTGCCTGTTTCCTTTTTTAGAGAACAGGCGTTGTACTTTGAAAAATAAATATCAGCACATCAGATACCTTCCTTCTGCTGTTCGGTACGGACAAGCCACATGAGCAAACATATTATATATCTTCAGGACTCAGACATTGAAAGGCAAATTCAATGACGGCGATGACAGGCAGAGGGGATAATGATACTTCCGTCCAGTCACAGCTCGAGCGAGATAAAACCGTCGCAAGCAATGAGGGCGGCTGTGGGAGATCCTCACGGTGGTGAAATTCCAATGAGGTCAATATGCGTTGGCCGTCTGATGTGTTCCTTGTCGCAGGGCATTGAGGATAAATAGCGACAACAGGATAGCGTGAAAATTAGAGCTATCCACAAACGATTGATATTATCCCGACAGCAGAAGATTTTTGTTTTCTGCTGTCGGGGTATTTAGAAGAAAATTACTGAAAGAAGGTGTTAAAATGTTAGGCTTTATTATAGGACTTTTTATAGGAACATTTATCGGCGTATGCATTATGTGCCTGTGCAATGCAGCGGCAAAAGCTGATGAGCATATGAAAGATAATATAGATGACAAAAAATAAGGAACAGGTGATAATTTGAACGAAAACTATATAAATGAAAATAACATTGATTCAGAACACAGAATAGAATCGGTTATAAACGACTGCAAGGTCACAATCTACTTTTCTAAAAACAGAAATAACCATGTTGAAAGAAATGTTCTTGAAAATCTTTTGGATACATTTGAGAACAGAATGAAAGCCCAGATTGGATGCTGAATTTCTTTCAATTTAATTTTTGGATTTCGCTGGATATTATAGGAATTATGTAGTATTGTTGGTTTGCAAAAATCGTATTAAAGGGTGATTAAATGAAAAGAGTATATTGCTTGTACAGAGTATCAACTAAAGGTCAGGTCGACAAAGATGATATTCCAATGCAGAAAACCTCGTGCAGAGAATTTGCTGAACGCAACGGCTGGACCATTCTGAAAGAATTCCAGGAAAAGGGCGTGTCGGGCTTTAAGGTTTCGGCAAGTGACCGAGATGCTATTCAGGATTTGAAAGCCGCCGCAGAAAAGAAAGAATTCGATGTACTCCTTGTCTTTATGTTTGACAGAATAGGCAGAATTGATGACGAAACCCCGTTCGTTGTCGAATGGTTTATCAAGCACGGCATAGAGGTGTGGAGCGTTAACGAGGGCGAACAGCGTATGGATAATCATGTGGACAAACTTATGAATTACATACGATTTTGGCAAGCCAACGGTGAGAGTCAGAAAACATCGGCTCGTGTTAAAACTCGCCTTAACCAGATGACGTTAGACGGCAAATTTACCGGAGGTGTTGCACCATTCGGGTACAAACTTATAAAAAGCGGTGAAATCAACAAAAAGGGAAAAGAGCTTATGGACATAGTCATTGACGATGATGAAGCTCCGATAGTTAAGAAGATATTTGAAATGACAGTCAAAGAAGGCTACGGTTCATATCGAATGGCTGACTATCTGAACAGTCACGGCATCAGAACCCATAATAACAGCAAGTTTCAGTGCAATACGGTTAATCGTATTCTGAAAAACAGGCTGTACTGCGGTTATCTTGTATCAGGCGGTGTTGAATCACCGTATATTGAAAGACTTCATATCATTGATGAAAATATTTTTGATCAAGCACAGTATATACTGAAACAACGCTCCTCTAAGAATGAGGAAAAGCAACAGATAGCAAGGACTACCAAAGGCAGTACATTGCTGTCAGGAAATATATACTGTGCCCACTGCGGTCAGAAGATGGTATCAACAAGCTATATCGACAGATACGACAGGGCAGACGGCAGTCAGTACAGAGTTCGCAGACAGCGATATATATGTACCAATAAAGCGATGAAAAGAGGTGCTTGTGACGGTCAGTCTGCTTATGCAGCACACAGAATTGACGGTGCTGTGCTTGAAACGCTGAGAGATTATCTCGCCAAAATCAAATCAACGCCAAGAGATATAGCACTGGAAAAACGCTACAAATCCGAAATATCGGAGTATAAGAGAAAGCAGACAAAGCTTGAAAAAGAGATTGAAAAGCTGAAAAGACAGGTGGTTGAATTGTCTGCCGAAATAGGACGCTCTTTACTCGGCGAAAGTCGCTTCACTCCCGATATACTGTCCACTTCTATTGACAATACAAACGATTTGCTCCATAAAAAAGAAATTGAATTAAGTGATATAAAGTACAAGCTTGCCAATCAGCAAAATGCGATGGGCAGGCTTGATTTTTATTATTCACAATTCAGAACTTGGGCAGACGAATTTGACAATTCAACAATGGAGCAGAAGAAAATGATTGCCTGTCAGCTTATCAAAGAAGTGAAAGTATCACGGGGATATGAATTAGAGATTGTCTTCGACCTTAATTATGAGCAGTTTCTATTTCCTCATTGAGAATGATAACTGAAGTATAAAGCTTAGTGAAGATAGCCATATATCTCAATCAAAATAAAGCTTATAGAAAATAAATATTTAATTAATTATGATTGCTTCGCAGTTATGCAGTAAGAGCTGATTCCCTGCATATCTGCGAATTTTTGCTATTGTAAAAGTAATTCACAATAATTTCTGGATGGTTAAACAAAATATAAATAAATCGTTATATCTGTTGTGATTTTATGTGAAATATGTTATCATATAAATATATCAACCACCAGTGAAAAATGAAGGAAGATGTGTTGTTGTGGATATCATACTTACTGATGATGAACTGAAAAAATGTCTGGAATTTTCAATTAAGTGTGCTGAAAATCAACAGGATATTGAATTTGGACAGTCTGATACAAAACCGCGAGCAGTAGCTGAAATTGGCAGAGATAATTATATTGGGAAAATTGCAGAAGTAGCTTTTGCAAAAATGCTTTATAACGAATTTGGAATTAGTATTGATCTTGATTTTGAGTATTACCCTCGCGGAGAATGGGATGCACAGGATACAATTATCAACGGCTGGAAGATAGATGTTAAGGGAACAAGACAAGGCGGCAGGTGGATGCTTATTGAGTGGAGTAAAATTGATTTTCGCCAGAGAGATAAAGATTTGCCGCACTTGTTTGTTATGGCTTCTGTTTGTTGGGACAGAGATAAAGATGCTCCAACCGGAAAAGTTACAATGGTCGGCTGTGCATCTATTATGAAATTGAAAAATTATGTTCCTAATACAGAAATTTTGAAAAAGGGTGATCTTCTTCCCGGCACAAGGAATCCTGTGCATTTACAAGCTGATAACTTCGGAATTAAGTTTTCATATTTGGAAAAAGATTGGGAGTTTGTTATTAACTATTTACTGAAAAATAATCCTCCAAAGCTTGATGATTATCCTAATCCATATACAGGAGAAACTTACAGGGAACTTTTTCCTGAAGATTATTAATGCGATTAAATATATATTATTTCTTTCAGAGGTTATTTATATGATGAGTAAGATAAACATTGATATTATGACAGATAAAGAAAAAACAGCTTTGGTTTGTCTTTATTTTGCACAGCTAAAAAGCAGTGATGATAAATATAAGAAAAACTGTCATTCAAGCCTTCATTTGCTGGCGGATAAATTTGGATATAAATATTCCAATATAAAAAATGATAAGGACGCATATGATGCTCTTTTTGATAACGAAAGGTCAGGATGGCATGATCGCCCATTAGAAAAGAGAAGCAAGTATCTGTTTGATTTTTATGAAACATATAAGTCATATCCTTTAGAAGCTATTGAAGATGCGGCCAATAGAATTATTGCTGAAGCAAAAAAAGATGACGCTCTCTATTTCAGCATAAAAACAAAAAATGCTGAAACGGTAGAAGATATACTGTCAAAAAAGAAAAATATCGAGTTCGACGGACTTAATATTTTGCAGGACTCCATAAAAAAAGGACAGCTTGTATTTGTTGTTTTGGGCGGAGATAAACCCAAATGGGATACTGGACTAATTGGTGTAGGAATAGTTTCTGAAGAACCGTATGATATTGGATATTCAGGGCGAAATTACAAGATAAAGGTCGATATGAAACTATTGCTTAATAAGCCTGTTAAACGTGAAGATTTAGTCCCATATAAAGATACATATGGAATTATTGGAATTGCACCAATTACTAAATGGGAGCCAAATCAGGCGATTTCTCAGATGACTGAAAGGAATGCAGTTTCACTGATGAGAGCAATGCTTGAAATATGCCCTGAAATTGAGTCCGAATTAGAGGAAATTGTTGATTCTAAAATTATGAGCAGAATAAAAGGCTCAGCAACAATGTTTATACCTGTAGAAGTTAACTACAAAGAAAATCCTGAAGAAATAATTAAAGAAAAGCTGGAAGACTTTTCATCTGGAGAATTGCACGAAGAGATGGCTGACAAATATACCAGGGAAGATTTTCTTAATGAAGTATTTTTATCAGAAACAGATTATGATACTCTCTGTGAACTTCTGAAAATGAACAAGAATGTAATTTTGCAGGGAGCTCCGGGTGTTGGAAAAACTTTTGCAGCAAAGCGCCTTGCATATTCAATTCTTGGGAGAAAATATGACAGTTGTATTAAGATGGTACAATTTCATCAGAGTTACAGCTATGAAGATTTTATTATGGGATTCAGACCAACAGAGAATGGTTTTATATTGTCTCCGGGACCATTCTATGATTTTTGTGAAAAGGCACGATGTGATAAAAGAAAACACTTTTTTATCATTGATGAAATAAACAGAGGAAATCTCAGCAAGATTTTCGGAGAACTTCTGATGCTTATTGAAGCTGATAAAAGAGGCGAAAAAGTTAATATCCTATATAAAAATAAAGAGTTTGGTATTCCCGAAAATGTTTATATTATCGGAATGATGAATACTGCTGACAGAAGTCTTGCAATAATTGACTATGCTCTTCGCAGACGATTTAGTTTCTTTGAGATGGAACCGGCCTTTGACTCTAAAAAATTTATAGATAAACTTGCAGGCTCGTCTGAAAAGACTGATAAAGTTATAGCTGTAATAAAACAGCTTAACCAGGATATATCTGAAGAAGACAGCTTAGGAAAGGGATTTAGGATCGGGCACAGTTATTTTTGCCGTGATAAAGTACTTGATGAAAATATGCTTCGAATGATTATAAAATATGAAATTCTTCCATTGCTTAATGAATATTGGTTTGATGAGCCTTCCAAATATGAACAGTGGAGCGAAAGACTGCTTGGTGCATTAAAATGATAAAAGTTCAGAATATATTTTATATGTTGGCATATGCTTTTCAAGTTTTGAATGAAAGAGGTTTCAAGGAGTTTTCCGCTGAAAAATTTGATAATATTCATAATTTGCTTGCTGCCATACTTTCCAGAGGTATTGCAAATCAGGTGAAGAAAGGATTGCACAAAGAATATATTTTTCAACAGGAGTTGATGAGTACTCCTCACGGAAAAATTAACATTTCCCAAACAATAGATCAGAATATAGGAATGAAAAAACTGGTATGTTCATACGACGAGCTTTCAGAAAATACATATGCAAATCAGATTTTAAAATCAACATCTTTGGTGCTGATAAGCTCCGATGATGTAGATACTGCAATAAAAAAATCATTAAAAAAATCAATGGTATTTTTTTGTAATGTTGATGTTTTGGCTATTTCCTGCATTAAGTGGGATTCAATTAGATATGACAGAAATAATGCTTCATACAGAATGCTGATTAATATTTGTTACTTAATCATAAAAGGACTTATAATTTCTGAACAGGAGAAAAAAGTAAAATTTCATGACATATTTGATGAACAAAAAATGCATAGACTATATGAGAAATTTATCCTTGAATATTATAGGCGTCACTATCCTTTTTTAAAACCGTCTGCATCATATATTTCCTGGAATGAAGATAATTCTTATATTGAATTTCTGCCGGCGATGAAATCTGATGTTACATTAAAATACAATAGTTATACGCTTATTATTGATGCAAAATTCTATGGGAAAAGTATGCAGACAGGCATGTACGGCAAAAAAACTGTTCGTTCCGAAAATCTTTATCAAATTTATACTTATGTAAAGAATCAGGATTACAATAAATCCGGAAAAGTCAGCGGAATGCTTCTTTACGCAAAAACAGATGAGGCAATTACACCGGATTATCATTATAGCTTTGACAGAAATGAAATCAGCGTAAAGTCATTGGATTTAAATGATAAGTTTGATAGTATTGCTCACCAGTTAGATGAGATTGTCTGCTCATGGCAAAATGAATTAACAGGGCTTAAGAGATACTGAAAAGGCGATAATATGGATAATCATGATTCAAAGACAAGAAGCTATAATATGTCAAAGATAAGAAGCAGTGATACAAAACCCGAACAAATTGTACGGAAATATTTATTTTCTAAAGGCTTGAGATACAGAAAAAATGTTAGGAATCTTCCTGGCTGTCCTGATATTGTATTAAAAAAGTATAACACTGTTGTTTTTGTAAATGGATGTTTTTGGCATAAGCATGAGGGATGCTCAAAATTTGTGTGGCCGTCTTCAAATGAAAATTACTGGAAAAAGAAAATCCTTGGCAATGTAAAAAGAGACGAAGAAAATTATGCTAAACTTAGAGACTTGGGCTGGAATATTGTAACCGTATGGGAATGTGAATTGAAGAAGCCTGTCAGAGAGCAAACATTATCAAATCTATATATAAAAATTATTTCACAAAGGAGAGATTAGAGTGCTTTCAGATAATTTAAGAAGGGGTGTGCTTTTTGCACCTCTGAATATGGATGTTAATCAGCTGTTTATTGTTTCAGGATATGCCACTTCCAATATGGCTTCGTGGTTTATAAAAAATATTGATTTGCCGCCCGAAAAATCTATAGATATTCATCTTATAGTGGGAATGGTGCCATATGACGGATTAAGTGTTTCTGTTCATAACGGATTTAAAGACTTAATGACAGAACCTCTTCCGCCGTCAGTTAATTCTTTTACATGTTCATATATATGTGAGGGACCTCCTGTGCATTCAAAACTATATATTTGGGCTAAAGACGACAATCCTGTTTCTGCTTTTTTAGGTTCTGCCAATTTTACACAGACAGCTTTTGGCAATAACAGACGGGAGATTATGAATATATGTGATCCGAATGAGGCAATGTCATATTTCCGGGCGATAGAAAATAACAGCATTTTCTGTAATCATGCTGAGGTAGAAGAATACATAATTTTACATCCGACACACCCTATTTTAGATAATGAAAACCATCCTCTTTCACCGTTTGAAAATTCCGGGTTAGAGTCTGTGACGCTTTCACTGCTTGCAAGGGGAGGAGAAACCGGCGAAAAATCAGGAATAAACTGGGGACAGCGTGATCGAAGAAATCCAAATGAAGCATATATTCCTCTCCCTGCACGAATTGCTAGAAGCGGATTTTTTCCGCTTGAGGAGAGACACTTTACTGTAGTTACTGATGACGGACATATGCTGATATTGCGGGTTGAACAGGAAAACGATAAAGCTATAACTACGCCTTTGAGCAATGCACAGTTAGGTGAATATCTGAGAAATCGAATTGGTGTTCCGAACGGAGCATATGTTTGGAAACAGGATTTGCTTAATTATGGCAGAACGGATGTTACATTTTATAAATTGGATGAAGAACAGTTTTATCTTGACTTCTCAGTGTGAAAAAATGAATAAACTCCAAACGAAAGAAGCACCTCATTGAAGTGCTTCTTCTTTTTGTTTATTCATTTATATTTGCTTCAATGCTTTCGTAAGGAATGCCTGCAAAACTGTTCAGTATTGCTTCAAAAATTATTTTTGCGCCTTTGCAGGGAACTGCCATGCCAATTTGCTTTCTTACACTTTCCTTACTTCCGATGAATTTATATGAATCTTCAAAAGTTTGCAGTCTTGCTCGCTCTCTGTTGGTCAAGGCTCTGGGTTCTTTCCAGTGATAAATATGTGTGCCGCCTCCGCCGCTTCCAGTGACAGTGTAGGAAGGCTTTGTCGGATCAAGACGCTTATATATTTGACTGATTCTTGCACCCCTGACATTAAGCTGAAGCTCTTCCGGAAGATTTGCGGTAAAAGCATTTTCTCCGGGTTTTATGTGTTCAAGCCTTCTGATGACTGTGTCAGATTGTTTTGTTCTTTCGTTGTTAAATGCATCGTCAGGTATAGGGGGGACTTCTATAGCAGTTTTACATGTGTTGTCTATGCCAGAGTATGGAGCAGGTGAAGGAACTTTATAGGTAACATTAATGTCATTTCGTATGCCAATAATAATAATTCTGTGTCTGGCCTGCGGTATCCCGTATTCCTCGAATTTATAGAGATGAGGGGTTATCTTATATCCGTTTATTCCGGCATTTCTGAGTTCGTCTAGTATTTTGACGAAAGCTTTGCCGTCATTAGCATTGCGAAGCCCGCCTACGTTTTCAGCAAGAAACCACTGAGGGTTAAACAGATTTAGTGCTTTAACTCCGTAAGAGTACAAAGGACCGTAAATTCCGTCCATCCCTTTTTGTTCGCCTACAATGCTGTAATCGTTGCACGGAAAACCAAAAGCCAGAGCGTCAATTGGTTTCAGCTTGGTCATATCCAGTTTTCTGATATCTTCGTGATAAACTGTTTTTGGAACTTTCGGACATATATTATATCTATAAGTATCGCATGTATCTTTGTCATAATCGTTGGCCCATTGATGTATAATTGAGAAACTTTTATCTTTTATTTTCGCATTCATTGCTCCCCAGGCAATTCCTCCCGGTCCACAGAAGAGCTCTCCTAATTTAAATTTCATAACTGTTTCCTTTCAATGCTGCTTTGATATTATGTAATCAATTTGCCCCTGTATATGTTTTTTGTCATCTTCAGTAAGCTTGTCTATCCCGTGAAAGACTTGCGGGCAAATGTTCAGTGCTTCATAAGTAAGATATCCAGCCTTAATATATAAATCAACAATGCTGATGTCATAAAAATCAGCCAATTGTTTAAGCATCAGGGGAGAAGGTTCCTGATATAGATTGTTTTCGAGTTTGCTGAGTCTGGAATCAGTAATTCCTGTTTTTATATATACGTCATTCAGGCTAAGTTTTTTTTCTTCTCTAATTAGATGCAAATAAGTTCCAAGTGAATCCATCCAATCACCTCATTTATTATTATAACATTATTGCTGCGGTAATGCAAGAAAAAATTAAAAAACGCTGCAATATCGCAGCATATAATTTCTAATTTTTGAAATAACTAAAATTTTAACTAATAATAAAATGAAAAAATTGTGTCGGGTTTTAGAAAAAATAAGTTAGAAATATTGCAGATGCGAAAAATATGTGGTATAATTTCACCAAACGGTAGAATTATATAGTTATTTACTTGTTATCAATTTAAGTTGAATATATAATTCGATGTATTTCTAATGATGTTTTTCTTTACGACTTACATTGAAATTATGGGAGACAATAAAAGATAGAAAACTAATCATTTATAATGACATCTTGGATGTATCCTTTGCTAATAAAAATTGGAATTATTAAAGCTAAAGAATAAAGGCTATATAAGTCAAAAATTTTAATATTAGCAAGTAAATATATATACCGGATTTAAGTTAAATTTTTTAAGTTCTGGTATTTTAGATTTATGTTTTTGCTAAGGACCACAATCCATTTCCTCTAATAAATGAACATGTGATATTTTTTAATTTTCTTAATTTATCATACATATAAGTGGCAAATTTAGATACGTGACTTTTTCATTGCTATTTACTCCTATAAAATTTGTGTAAAGCTTTTTAGTTTGCAATTTATCAGATGGATTTATATATTTTGATAACTGAGCAAAATACAATGAGTATTATGATCTAAAAATAAAAAATTAGGATTGCGTTAAATATTGTATATAATAGATGATTGATAAAAATCAAATAATAGTAATAAATCAAAAATAAAGCCTATGTAAATTTCAATATTCGATAAAATGATTGTAAACTACGAGGTGATAAGGATTGATAAAGCAAGAAATAGTTATTAAAATCCTAGCTTCTATTAATGATAGAGCATATATTACTAATTATCAATTAAATATTTCGCCTAGAGAGTTTTATAGAATAATAATTGAATTAATCGATGCAGAATTGTTAATAAATATTCCAAACCCTGTATATTCAGATAAGGAAATAATATTTTTCAGTATTTCAGGGAGTGAATTGACTTCAAAAGGTAAAAATATGCTTGAAAAATATATAATTCAGGAGGAAAAATATATGACAAATGGAGTTTTTATTGTGCATGGGCATGATGATGCTTTAAAAGATGAAGTTGCGCGAACAATTGAAAAGGTTGGTTTAAGGGCGATAATTCTTAATGAAGAGGTAAATTCAGGTCTTACGATTATACAGAAATTTGAAAAATACGCTAAAAATGCTAATTATGCAATTGTCTTGATGACACCTGATGATCGTGGTAAGGCTAAAACAGATACAAAATATAAGGATCGTGCCAGGCAAAATGTTGTATTAGAATGGGGATATTTTGCTGGTAAATTAGGAGTTGATAGGGTATCCACGATGCATACCAGAAGTATCGAATTGCCATCAGATATCAGTGGGATTTTACATATTCAATATGATAAGTCTGGTGGCTGGAAAATAAAATTGCTAAAGGAATTAGAAGCAGTTGGCTATAATATTAATTGGAGTAATATTTAAAGAAAGTGAAAAATATGATATCTGATTTTATATATTTAGAACTTCAAGAATATGGTGATAATTATAAATCGTTTTTTTTAGAGTTACCTGATATTTTCAATGAAGATGAAGACAATATGATTCCTTGTGGAGAAGTAATAATAAAAGTTGAAGAAGATGGATTTTGGGGTGTGCACATTAATTTAAGTGATAGTTTTATTAGCTTAAGTGAAAATGAAATATATGAACGAAAATCATTAATTGAAGCTGTACTAATTCATTTAAAAATGCAAACTGGTATTTCTTTTGAATTATCAGAAGTTTATCTAAAAGATTGCAGTGGTGAATATAAGTATTGTTTATATAAGTAATTACAAATAGTGTTAATTCAAGGATACAACAATATGATTGATAGTGATTTCCTTTATAGTTATGAGCTGAAAGAGAGAAGTATCATTAAACGTACACAATTTATCTCATCAAAAATACCATATGCGACTTCATCAAAAGAACTATATCCAGATATTGATATAAATAATGGAGCGGTTTATTTACGTGGAAGTGTGCCTTTAAAACTTTTACTTCTTTTGTATGATAAGATAATTTTATTTATGCCACCCGCTAATCGAGAGTATTTTGAAAATAAATATCATTTGTCATTTGATGATATTCTTACTTTGTGCAGAAAAAAAATAATTATTCCTTTAATTGCGCATCCAACTGATTATAAGGATGATTGTTTTAGAGATCTTTTCGAATTAAATCCACCTTCAGTCTGGTCTCGAGGGATTAGTTTAATGAATGTTTTTAACATGGATTTTGAAGCTATACAAGGTAGATTACCTTTGAAAAGAATAGCTGCATTTGCAAGTGTTCGAAAACAATGGCGCAGACATTATCCTCTAGTGACAGAAGAACAGCTTACTGAAAATATAGTACGCGAACTTTCAACGCTATGTGCAGATTTAATTGTATTTGGCTATGATGATATTATTGACAATCTTATTGATTTAAAAGTTCCTGATTATCAACTCGTGAATTATCTTAAAACATTAAATGAGATTCTTACATATCCTTATCTTTTTGGTTTAGGTGGTACGCCTATATTTGACTATAAAGATATCAAAAATATTTCTAAATATAATTTTTCAATAAAAGAAACTGCTTTTAATGAGCCAGAGATTGTATGTCCCAGTTTAAAATATGTTTTGGAAGATTTTGAAATATACTTTAATGACCTATCCATTTATCAGTTAATAGAATATCATAATGACCATTTTGCTAAAAAAATGAGAAAGGCCATTATGGATTTGCAACAGGTATCAAGTAGTATGTTAGTGAAAAAATCAATTTCTATAGATGAAATTTGTAACTGTGCAGATAATTTGAATTTTGCATTAGAAGATTTTCATAAACAAGTGGGTTCTGATATATCATTAGCAATTAAAAAAACGGAAAAAGAGGTATATAATCAAATTAGTTTAGGCAGTGTAACATTAGGTAATTACCTTGTGCATAACACACGAGGAAATAATATTGACATTGCGTATTTAAGTAATTTTAGTACGCTTAACGCAACATCACTGTTTCCGACAGATTTGCAAAGGATTATATCTTCGAAGGTTATTGCTGAACGTTTTTCTCCAAGCGTTGCAACTTTGTGGGAAATAAGTAATAAAATACATAAAAAATAAGTCAGGAGATCGAAAATGCAAAAACTTATTGTAATACTTGGAACAAATGCATCAGGCAAAAGTACTATAGGTATTAAGTTAGCAAAACAATTTAATTGTGAAATAATTTCTGCTGATTCGAGGCAAGTATATGCTGGATTTGATTTGTGTAGCGGAAAAGTAAGTGTAGAAGAAATGGAAGAAATACCACATCATATGATAAATATTTGTAATATTGGTGAAATGTTTTCAGTGGCTGATTTTCAGACTTTGACATATAAATTAATATCTGATATTAGTAATAGAGGTAAAATACCAATGATTGTTGGTGGAACAGGATTATATATTGATTCCGTTACCCAAGGATATGTTTTATCTCAGGCAAAACCTGATTATGAACTTAGAAAAAAATATGAGTTAATGTCAATGGATGACTTGTTAACTGAGATGGAGAGATTAAATATAAAATATAGCCAATATGATCAAGAATATTTGTCAAGTAAAAGACGAATAATTAGACTTCTTGAAAAGGCCTCAAATGGAGATTATTCAAGAGATGAAAATTATCCAAAGTATAATACACTTCAATTAGGTGTTACTTGGCCTAAAGAAGATTTGCATAGAAGAATTGATGAAAGATTATCAATGAGGATAAATAAAGGGATGATTGAAGAAGTGGAAAATTATCTTAAAAGTGGTGGGAATAAAGAATATTTGTATAATTTAGGACTGGAATATAAATATATATGTTGGTATTTATCTGGAAAATATGAATCATTTGATATCTTTTACGACGAGTTAAGCCGTGCTATTAAGAAATTTGCAAAAAAGCAAATTACATGGTTTAAAAGGAATAAAGATATTATTTGGTTGGATATGAAAGGTGATTATATGGAGCAAGCAAAAAAAGAGATTGAATTATTTTTAGAGATGTAATGAAGTTTGATGTCTCTATAGAGCAATATTTTATTTTGTATTTTCTTAGCTATTAATAGTTTGTTTGTATTTTATATTATTCAGAATTTCTTTATGCATTATGAAAGTAGTTTGCCATATTTTTATAACTATTTCCCTAC
>ERZ779705.45-NODE-45-length-123667-cov-2.696971_pt1 | contig 123667 bp, 110 predicted proteins | sample MGYA00511385_ERZ779705 | MGnify/ENA primary metagenome ERZ779705 (study PRJEB29588, sample SAMEA2145301) | human gut metagenome | biome: human gut; feature: human-associated habitat; material: faeces | place: Denmark | collected 2008/2010 ... | reverse complement strand
GAGATAATTTGTTTAAAACAAGTTCTACAAGATTTTTCTTGTCTTTATTGGAGATAAATAAGTCTACACTGTCATCAACCTCGCCTTTAGCTTTTGCCGAATCGACATAACATCCGGCAGCGACAATGACAGCGTCAGGATTTATGCGCTTCGCACGATGAAGCATTTTTCTTGACTTCCTGTCGGCAATGTTAGTTACAGTACATGTGTTTATGATATATGCATCCGCCTTTTCCTCAAATGCAACAACCATATGACCCTTTTTTTCAAAATTTATCTTCATCTTCTCAGTCTCATAAGAATTAACCTTACAGCCTAATGTCAAAAAAGCAACTCGCACTTTTTTCCTCCTTGTTATTATTTAATAAAATTTTACATCGTATCAATTTTTAAAATTTATGCCAAAAAAACACCTCCGATTTTTGTTACATATTACAAAACATTTTAATAATTTATCAATTATTTGCAATCTGATAGTAACTATATACACACTTACGCCATTTTTTTTGGCAACATTGTATATTGACTTTTCATCATTCAATGTCTAGTATTATATGTGAACAAAATATAAGGGAGGTAGTTAGTATGAAAACCGTAAAGATTTCTTTAAACTCTATCGACAAAGTAAAGGCATTTGTAAATGATGTAACTAAATTCAATACAGATTTTGATTTAGTTTCAGGAAGATATGTTATTGATGCAAAATCCATCATGGGAATTTTCAGTCTTGACCTTTCAAAGGCAATTGACTTAAACATTCATGATGATGACAACATGGATGATATCCTCAAAACATTAGCACCTTACATCGTTGAGTAAAAGAGTGTGTCAGTTTGGACACAACAGTTTATACTAAACACCGGGAAGGCTGTGCCTTCTCAAATTTTAAATGCAATTTCAGAGAACACCATAGACATATCGTAAGGTGTTCTCTTTTTTTACGTTTAAACTTCTTAAAGCATTTTTTACTTTATTTTTTTCTGATGCCGGTGTCAAAATATATTTTGACCCTTGCATTATTTTCCTATCTCTATTATCTCAATAGTATCAAGAGCCTCTTTTACCATCTCGTCAATCTTTTCCGTAAGATTTTCTTCTGACTTGTTGATTGCTTTAAGATTTGGTTTTGTGACAGGATGTTTTGCCACGAAAATTGTACAGCAGTCCTCATATGGCTGTATTGATGTCTCATATGTTCCAATTTTTTCAGAAATATCGACTATATCCTGCTTATCAAATGCAATAAGCGGTCTGTAGACAGGTATATCACATACTTCATTTGTAGCTGCAAGACTCTGCATAGTCTGGCTTGCCACCTGACCTATACTCTCTCCCGTGACAAGACCGAGACATCCATTCTCTTTTGCAAGATGCTGTGCTATTCTCATCATGTATCTTCTCATAATGATAGTCAATTCTTCATGAGGGCACTGTTCGTAAATATACATCTGAATATCTGTAAAATTGACAACATGAAGTCTTATCTTGCCTGTATATTTTGAAACAAGCTTTGCAAGGTCAACAACCTTTTGTTTTGCTCTCTCACTTGTGTATGGCGGTGCATGGAAATAAACCGCATCTATCCAAACACCTCTCTTAGAAATCATATAACCTGCAACCGGACTGTCGATTCCACCTGACAAAAGAAGCATTGCCTTTCCTGCTGTTCCAAGCGGCATACCGCCTATACCCTTATAAACCTTTGAGTATACATATGCTTTTTCTCTTATCTCTACCCATATATATACGTCAGGATTATGCACATCTACTGAAAGTCCAGGAAATCTTTCAAGAAGATATCCGCCCATCTCCACACATACTTCCGGTGATGTATAAGGATAATGTTTATCGCTTCTCTTTGATTTTACCTTAAAAGAAAAATCACATTTGTCATACTGCTTTTCTACAAAGTCACCTACTGCTTTTGTGACATTGTCCCAGCTCTTATCTTCAATCACTTCCACCGGACTGATTCCTGCAAGACCAAATACTCTCTGTAACGTCTCAATCACTTCATCAAAGTCAAAGTCTCCGTCAGCCTGAACAAATACTCTTCCTGATTCTTTCTCAACAGTAAACTCACCGTCAATCTCAGAAAGTCTTAATCTTATCTGATTGCATAACGCATCTTCAAACTTATAACGGTTCTTTCCCTTAACTCCTATTTCTGCGTATTTTAATAAAAATCCCTGCGCCATTTTTTCCTCCATTTTTTATTTTATCAGGCATTTATTCCGACAGTCTGCCGCACCTTATGTGTGCATGGCAACCCATTTTTGATTATTACCTGTGTTGTTTATTATTGTTTTGTAAAACGTTTCAATATCGGAAGCTGCTTCATCAATACTTCCAATGCATACTCTATCTGCTCTTTTGTCGTCTCAACAGAAAAACTGAATCTGATTGTTGAGTCAAGAAGTTCATCACTGACACCTATTGCTTTTAATGTTCCGCTAAGGTCAGGATGATTTGAAGAACATGCTGAACCCGATGAGACATAAACACCTTTTGAAGCAAGTGCATGAAGTAAAACCTCACTCTTTATTCCATAAAATGACGCACTAACTATATGTGGTGCCGTGTCTTTTATATCAATTCCATCTATGCCATTTATTACAACTCCACACGAACCGTCAGCACATTTATTCTGATTTCCTATATCATACAAACCATCAATAAGCATCTGCTTCAATTCATAAAGTTTCTCTATGTTTTCATTCTGATTATCATATATCATCTTTGCGGCAAGTCCTAATCCTGCTATCGCAGGAACATTTTCAGTTCCCGAACGCATGCCTTTTTGCTGTCCACCACCGAAAATTATAGGTCTTATTTTTGTATTTTCTTTTATATATATATATCCACTTCCCTTAGGTCCGTGTATCTTGTGACCGCTTACCGACATAAGATCAATACCTAACTTCTTTGGTACTATTTTATATTTGCCATATGCCTGAATCGCATCCACATGAAATATTATATTTTTATTTTTACTCTTAATTAGCTCAGATATTTTTTTAATATCTTCTACCGCACCAATCTCATTATTGACAAACATAACAGAAACAATAACAGTATCATCTCTTATTGACTCTTCAAGTTCTTTCATGTCAACATGACCAAGCTTGTCAACTTTCAGATAAGTCACTTCATAACCCATCTCTTCAAGAAAAGCCAGCGGTTCATGTACAGATGCATGCTCTATTCTTGTAGTAATAATGTGTCTTCCGGCTCTTTTGTTTGCTAACACCGTACCGATAAGTGCCATATTATTTGATTCTGTTCCGCCAGACGTAAATATAATCTCCTTAGGCTGGCATTTAAGTGTTGCCGCAATATTTTCTTTCGCCTCATTTATATAATTTTCCGCCTGCATTCCTTTTGTATGCTTTGATGACGGATTTCCAAAATCAATCATCATAACCTTTTCAACTTCCCTGCATACTTCATCAAATGCCTGTGTCGTAGCGGCATTATCAAGATAAGCCTCCATTTGTATTCCTCCGTACTTTAAATATCTCTAAATCTTAATCCTGCATCTCAAACATCATAATCGAAACAATTGCCATTCCTGCCGTCTCTGTCCTAAGAATTCTCTTTCCAAGTGATATTGGCTTTATCCCCTTAGATATAGCTTCTTCAACTTCTTCTTTTTCAAAACCGCCCTCCGGTCCTATAAATATTCCAACTGATTTTTTCGTGCAGCTTTCTTTTACTATTTTTCTCGACTCTTCAATTCCGTCCTGTAACTCATATGGTATCATATTGTACTCTAAGCTGCCCGCAATGTCAAATGCCTCTTTAATACTTACAGGATTTGCCACTTTAGGAATAATCCCTCTGCCGCTTTGTTTTGCGGCTGCCTCAGCTATAGCCTGCCACCTCTTTGCCTTTTTGTCACTCTTCTTGTCGTCCAACTTCACAACACATCTTTTCATAGCAACAGGAACAATTTCGGACACGCCTAATTCCACAGCTTTCTGTATGATAAATTCCATCTTATCTTTTTTGGGAATTCCCTGAAAAAGCACAATCTTACACGGAAGTTCTGTATCTGAGTCCTGCACTTTTTCAACATCGAGCAAAATCTGCTCAGAAGATAAAGTATTTATTCTTGAAATGTAATCTGTTCCTTCTTTGTCACAGGCAATTATCCAATCACCCTTTTCCAGTCTTAAAACATTTTTTATATGATTTACATCCGTTCCCTCTATATAAATTTTATCAGCCGCAATCTGCTCCTTAGATACATAAAAACGATACATATTTTTTCCTCTCATCTTTAATTTTTCCGACCAGCCATAAACAAATACAAATAAAGTAAATTTATTTTCTGCCACATAAAGATACAGGCATGTCAAAGATTACAATGAGTATCCCAAATACCCTGTCTGCTTATCCATACACGCCTGTATTTTTATTTAAGTCTGATTAATTGTAATTCAAGTTGATACTATATAAGTCCCTCAAACCAACTGTTTGTGTTCGCAAATGTCGTATATGCACCGCTATAGGTGTATGAAGCTGCATGATTATTGTTAAATACAGCACTGTTTGCAATACCATAACTCTCATTTGCCTTTGATGATATTGTATCACTCAAAGAACCTACACCTGTAAATAAAGTCTTTAAAACATTAACATCTGTTTTCTTCAAAGTATCTTCATCAAGTGAAAGTTTATTATCTTTTCCGATGCTGATACCACTCTTTGAAAGCAGAACCGAATTCGCATTTGTGTTATTGACAATACTCACACTTCTTCTTAAAAGACTTGTCGAATCAGCATTTCCACTCGCATCAATATAATTATTATAGGCATCAACAAAATTTTTAACCGCACTTGTAATGGCATCTCTGTCATAGTCACTTTTTCCGTCTTTGTCTGTCTTTTTCTCATATAATGAAGTCTCTGACAACTTAGATAAAGATTGTTTTAATTTAACTGCAGTTGTCTTTATATCCACTAAATTTGCGGTTGAACCTGAAGTTGAAGTCCCATTGCTCTTATTATCTGTTTTTTGCGAAGCATAATATGCAGTTAAAAGCTTCTTGTAACTGCCTGATTTAATCATTGAATAGTCGCCAAGCAAAGTGCTTGTCTCACCAAAAATTGATGACACCGAATTATTTGAGTTTTTACTGCTGCTATCCGCAAAAAACATACTGTTTGCACCACTTATTGAAAAAACTGATGGCATAACAATCACACTCCTTTATCATCATATGCTCATTTCCGGTACATCGTAAATTACATCTTTGATATATTGATTATCAATTATTCATTGTACAAATACATCGTTTTTCAAATATCCTTTCTATAAACAAGGATGTTATTTGTACGATATACCACTTATCTATATTTTATATCGTCTGTTTTCTAATAAATTTTACCTTCTTTTTGATTTTGTACCATATCTTTTTTCAGATGTTACTTTTCTTTTTCCCGATGACTTAACAGTTCCCCTGTTTTTTCTGTTTCCATTTGTGGTATTGTCATTTTTGTTTGATTTGCTAATACTTCCTTTACCGCTTTCACCGTTCTTTCTCTTTCCTGAATTCTTTCCTGAATTCTGCCCTGTCTTGGAACTTTTACCATTTTTAGCATTCTTCTTTTCCCATGCCTCCTCACGCCACTTTTCTTTTCTCGGTCTGATAAGACATTTTTCGTCAAAGCCTATAAGATCCTCTCTTCCTGCTTTTATAAGTGCCTCTTTTACAAGATCATAATTTTTAGGATTCTTATATTGTATAAGTGCTCTCTGCATCGCTTTCTCATGCGGATTTACAGGTGTATACACCTTTTTCATTGTCCTTGGATCAACCCCTGTATAATACATACATGTTGAAATAGTTGACGGTGTCGGATAAAAATCCTGAACCTGTTCGGGCATGTAACCTAAATCCCTTAAATGAACGGCAAGTTCTACGGCTTCTTTAAGTGTTGAACCTGGATGTGATGACATTAGATACGGCACGACAAACTGTTTTTTACCAACCTTTCTGTTTATCCTGTCATACCTTGCCTTAAACGCTTCGTATACTGCATTTTCAGGTTTTCCCATATTTTTAAGGACTTCATCAGAAATATGTTCCGGTGCAACTCTCAACTGTCCGCTGATATGGTATTCACAAAGTTCTTTCAAAAATGTATCATCACTGTCTGCCATTATATAATCAAATCTAAGACCTGAACGCACAAAAACTTTCTTTACTCCGTCAAGCTTCCTGAGCTTGCGCAAAAGTTTAAGATAATCACTGTGGTCAACTTTGAGATTTGGACAGGGTTTTGGAAAAAGACATTGTCTGTTCATACATACCCCATGTTCAACCTGTTTGTCGCATGCTCTTCCTCTAAAATCTGCCGTCGGTCCGCCTACGTCATGTATATACCCTTTAAAATCCGTCTCTTTTATCATCTGTTTTGCTTCTGTAATTATTGATTCATGGCTCCTTGTCTGTAACACTCTGCCCTGATGAAACGTCAAAGCACAAAAGCTGCATCCTCCGAAACATCCTCTATTACTTGTAAGACTGAACTTTATCTCTGACAAAGCAGGTACTCCACCATCTTTTTCATACATGGGATGATATGCCCTCATATACGGAAGTGCATAGACATCATCCATCTCAATCTGTGTGAGCGGTCTTGCCGGCGGATTCTGCACTATATAAAGATAATCATTGTATTTTTCAACAAGTCTGCTGGCAGTAATTGAATCAGTGTTGCAATACTGAATATAAAAACTTTTTGCATATTCAAGTTTATCATTCTGCATTGTCTCATAGTCAGGAAGCATCTTTGCATCATACACACTGTCAAGATTTTTGGCTCTGTAAACCGTACCGTTTACAAAAGTAATATCAGATATATCAATTCCGCTCTCAAGCGCATCTGCTATCTCAACTACAGAAAGTTCACCCATTCCATATATACATATATCAGCCTGTGAATCAACAAGTATCGAATGTTTTAATTTATCAGACCAATAATCATAGTGTGCAAGTCTTCTAAGACTTGCCTCTATCCCTCCAATGATAATCGGCACCCTTTTATAAACTTTTCTTATAAGATTGCAATACACTATCGTGGCATAATCAGGTCTTTTTCCTATAACACCGCCCGGCGTGTACGCATCAGAACTTCTTCTTTTCTTTGACACGGTATAATGATTTACCATTGAATCCATATTTCCCGCTGAAACAAGAAAACCAAGTCTCGGCATACCAAATACCTGAATACTCTCTTCATCCTTCCAGTCCGGCTGAGCAATAAAGCCTATTTTATATCCGTGTGCCTCCAATACTCTTGTAATGATTGCGGCACCAAAAGAAGAATGATCGACATAAGCATCACCGCAGACATATACAAAATCGACCTGTTCCCAGCCACGCTTTATCATATCTTCCCTGCACACAGGCAGAAAGTCTTTTTTCTCGTAACTCATTTATATAAAACCTCATTTCTAAAACACCAAACCATAATAACCGATTACGTTTTGTTGTTGTCAATAACTTTATTTGACTTTATCATCTTTTATGCATTATAATAAACAACATTGTAAAAACAAAGAAAAAATCACAAACACAAAAATTATATCATTATCGAAAGGATTTGCATATGAGAAAATTATTATTTTTTGATGTAGATGGAACTATAGCTGACAGAGTCGGCAAAAAAAATGTAGTTCCCCAGTCAGCAAAAGATGCAATTAAAAACCTTCAGAAAAATGGACATCTCTGTTTCATAAACACCGGTCGTGCCTTGTCAGAAATTGATGTCTATCTTAAAGAATTAAATATGGATGGTTTTATATGCGGATGCGGTACTTATATTTTATATAAAACTGAGGTACTCTTTTCTCAAACAATACCATTTGATATTGGCAACGAACTCATCAAAGACCTTGAAAAATATGATATTGAATGGCTTTTAGAAGGCGAAAAAACACTTTACTACAGAAACAAACCATACACTACACATATAGGCGATTTTAAAAGCGAGCAGGAAAATCTTTATCCTGATGCATATAAAGAACTTGACCCGGCAATGGCATCAAATCTTGTATTTGATAAATTTTGTATCGGTGTTCATAAAAACAGTGATTTTAAATCTTTCAGTGAAAAATACTCAAAAATATTTACAATAATCGACCGTGGCAACAGCTTTTATGAGATAGTTCCCTCTAATTGCTCTAAAGCTACCGGCATCGAATTTCTGATGGAATATTTTAATGTAGAGAAAAAAGATACTATTGCAATAGGAGACAGCAACAATGATCTGCCAATGCTTGAATTTGCCGGAACAAGTATCGCGATGAAACACAGTCCTAAAACAGTTCTTGATAAATCAGACTATATAACAGATGATGTATTTGACGATGGAATATATAATGCAATGAAACATTTTAAACTTATCTAAGATAATAATACTAATAATGTACACATGATAAATTTCTTATAATACTGTATGACTATAGACATACAGTATAACTTCAACAATCAAGTAGGAGAAAATTCCTCTAATGAGGAATTTTCTCCTACTTGATTTCAATAGTTTCCTAACACTCTGACACATCCACTATGTCTGTTATCATCCCGTATATCAGCTACCTGATTTTCTCAAGCACTGCTTTATATATCATTATCAGATATGCATCAATAAAGCAAAATTTATTTTCCAGAAATTCAAGAAGCTTATACAAAAATGCTGCTCCCAGTATTGCTATACTGGCACATGTAACATAATAATCCAATTCAAGCATAAGCAACACAATATTTGCCAATGCATATACAAACAATATTCCCGAAAATTTTCTTATTATTTGCAGTGCATTATATAATGTGACAGATAAATTTTCCAATTTTTCTTTGATAACCGTCTCTGAATCTTTTGAGAGAATTTCATACATATCTTTATAAATCTTCTTATCTTCTATATTTAATCTGACATTTTTCTTATCTCCAATCTCCTCAGAAAAAAGTTTTACATATTTTTCATACCCTTTTTTTCCAAATTCTTTACGTAAACACTTTTTAAAGACGTTCATATTAATTCTCCGTAATATTATTTAATATTTCATATGCCGTATCATATTCAAAATTCTGTATATTGTCATAAACTTTGTTTAATATCTCTTGTCTGTCTGCTGATGCACTTCCCATCATCTTTTCTAACATTTCAATAATATCTATATAGTTGAAATCCTGAATATATTCCTTAAGTTTTTCCACATTCTTCATAAATTCTGAAACAGGCATAACTTCTGAGTTACTCTTATTTTTATCCTGCTCTTTGAAAAAAATACACGCTTTCTCAAGCTGGTCGTGAAATTTTTTTACTTTTTCAAGATACCCATCCATCATCTCATGAACATATGGATTTTCAAATTCTCTCGCAGCAAACTCAAGCCGTTTTGACTGCTCCGCAAGCTCATCTGCACCTATATTTAAAAATATACCTTTCAAACTGTGAAAGTGCAAGGTCATAGTCTCCATCTGTTCAGTGTTTCTTATAACATCTATCATATTATAATTTTCGATTATGTTTCTAACACTGACTACAAGAACTTTCATATAATTTTCAAGACTTCCTGCCATAAGTGACAATCCCTCTTCATAATTAAGTCCATCCACAGATGAAAGGAACATCGTCTGATCTTCATCTTCCTGTTCTTCACTTTCAGTAACATCAATCTCAAATCCATTTGCGATGAGAGCTGCTTCTAATTCTTCTTTTTTTACAGGTTTTCTGAGAACATCTGTTGCACCCGCCTTGTCAAACAATTCCTTTACCTGTGCATCAACTGTAGCCGAAACTCCAAAAAATACCGTGCCATCCGTCCCACTTGTAACAAATTTTATCTGTCTTATGGCTTCAACACCATCCATATCAGGCATGAGATAATCCATAAGCACAAAATCATAACTTTTTGAGCACGTTTTTTCGATTGCTTCCATACCTGATTCCGCAGTGTCAGCGTGAACACCATATCTCTCAACCATTGCTTTAAGAACAAGTGTATTTGCACTATTGTCATCAACAACAAGAACATCTGAACCACTTAGTTTTTTCATAAGTATTCAACAATCCCTTCTGCATTCATAATAAGCTCTATTATTCTTTTTAATCATTAACCGAAAAGCGAAATACTGTTGTTGTACTATACTCTTCTCCTGCCTTCAGAACTGCATTTGGAAAGCCTTCTGTGTTTATTGCATTAGGGAAATTTTGTGTTTCAAAACATGCACCACTGAAATTTCCATAACTCATGCCATCTTTTGCATTTTCAACAGTAAGCGTACCTGCCGTATAAAGCTGCATGCCCGGCTGGTCTGTATAAACTTCTAGCATTCTACCTGTATCTTCACATATAAACTGTGCAGCCTTCGCAACATCACATATTTCATCCCCGTTTAGTACAAAGTTATGATCATACTCAGTAACAGTCTTTTCATCCTTGTCAAAAGCACCAAGTCCATCACGAATCTTTTTGCCCTTTCTAAAATCAAGTGCCGTATTCTCAACACTCTTTATCTCACCTGTAGGAATTAAAATATCATTTACAGGTGTATAATTATCCGCATAAATGGTAACTTCCTGGTCAAGAACATCTTTACACTTATGACCGCCTTTTCCAAGATTAAAATATGAGTGATTTGTAATATTCACAATAGTATCAGCATCTCCCACAGCATAATAATCTATCATAAGTTCATTCTGATCGTTTAATGTATATGTAATCGCAACAGTAAGATTTCCCGGCAATCCCTGTTCTCCATCAGGGCTCATTCTTGAAAATGTAATGCTGTCTCCATTTTCTACCGAATCTGTCTCCACATCATACATCATACGATTGTATCTTGTATTTCCACCATGCAGACAATTTGTATTGTCATTCATATCAAGTTTATATTCTTTGCCGTTTAAAGAAAATGATGCATTTGAAACTCTGTTTGCATATCTTCCTATTGGAGCACCAAAGCCTGGCATATTCACCTCATAATCTGAGACTTTATCATAGCCCAAGACAATATCATCAACATTGCCATCCTTATCCGGCATCATAATATTTGTGATAACTCCACCCAAGTCAATAAACGACACCTCTAAACCATTTGTATTCTTTAATGTATATTTCGTAACTTCCTTACCTTCTTTTGTAACTCCGAATTTAGACTTTAAAATACTCATACACCGTTCCTCCTAAAAAATATTTGACTTTATTATAACAATATTTGACTTTATTTACAACTTAATAAAAGGTAAGTTTTTGATAATATTTTCATTCCTACAAACACGCCGCTGTCAACTTCTTTATAACCTCTTTGACATACTCTTCCGGTTTTGACACCTTTTTTGCTATATCAGGTATAGACATATCACATTCTTCATATAATGTCTCGATTTTGCCTTCAAGTTTTCCCTCACGCCTTCCTTCAAGTTCTCCTTCACGTCTTCCTTCAAGTTTTCCTTCACGCCTTCCCTCATTCTTGGCATCATTTATTGAATTTTCCCATGCTCTGCACATATCTACAACCTCCTCTTTTTCTTCACCGGCAATCTGTGAGCCGGTTATCAGATTTATAAGTTCCACCGCTTCTTTCTCAACATGTTTAAACCTTGATTTTCCTTTTATCCAGCTGCCATCCTTATCTGACTGATGTTTTATAAACTGCATTATCGAACCTAAATCCGTTTTGAATTTTTCATACTCTTCATCTGAAATCTTCGCCGGCTCTATAAGATTTATACGATAATCCGGGATATATGACAGTATCTCTGGATTTTGAACCGATAACATTTCATGAATACTTTTAGCTCCATCCCAGTCTTTATCTCCAAAATATAACACCAGTGTAATCACCGGCATAAGCCTGTCATCTCTTTTAAATCCCGATAAAAATTCCTCTGAACTAAGTTTAACCTTATTTGCTTTTGACTTATCACGATACGAACGCTTTGCCTCTTCTATCTGCTTTGCATACTGCAATGCATCATAAAGCATATTCTTTACTGCCATGGCATAATGAACCTTATCCTGATTTTCAATCCCAAGTACAACATAAACCGCCTCGTCATCCATAGCCATACTCCACAGCATAAGATTGTCTTTCAATTTCTATATTGCAATATCTGCGTCGTTTCCATACGGCAGTAATACTTCCGTCGTGTCTATCTTTTGCAATTTTTCAGGCTTTATCACCTGCCTGCCGTCATAAATATAAAAATTGAAAGCATCTGCTATAACATCTCTATGCGACATATATTGCTTCGTTGCTATATCTACCTTCCCCATAAGCTGCTCCTTTCACACATTATACATACGGTATAACAAAAATGCAATGTTTTACGCTTTTGCAAACATTTGTTTGTTTTTCTCTTGTTTGTATAATAACATGTGAATGTATGTTCGTCAATAATAAAAAACTGCATTTCCGATTATCGTTCTAAAATGCAGCTTTTTGTTATCATTCATTTAAAATATCTTTATTATAAAATTTAGAATTTTTAGAAAGTTCTTTATATATGTATTCATATCCGTATTGCTCTGCCAAAGTTTCTTTATCAGAATATAAATTCGTTCCCAATCCGAATCTGTCGCCATCTATTTTTGTTCCAATAGCAGCAAGTGTAGTCGGGAATAAATCCATACTTGTAAATTTGCGATTCTTATTATTTGATGTATCAACTGCTGAATTTATGAAGCAATTGTATACACGCCTCTCTTTAGAATTATCATAATGCGAATCTATATACACATTATCCATAGTTGGATGATCTCCCGAAATGATAATAGTCGTATTCTCATAGAAATCCTGTTTTCGCAGCCATTTCACAAATTTGTTTACCTGAGCACTTGCACACGCAAGAACATTCTCGTATTGGTCATCATATTTGTCACCGCATAAGTCACACTTATAACCGCCTATGTGATGCGTATCAACAGTAAGCATTGTAAAATTAAACGGCTCATCCTTGTCTGCCATCTTAGTAATTTCATCTTTTGCATACTCATATAGCTTCTTATCTTCAAATCCCCACCATACACGATAATCTTGAGATATTTTTCCTTCATCCTTTGCTGTCTGATAGTCCCAAAGCTTATAATTACCATGCTGTGAAAAATATAAACCTCTTCCGCCAAAATTTACATCTGAACCAACCATTAGTTCCTGATTATAACCTGCTTTTTGCAAAATTTCTCCAAGAATAACAGCTCCCGGTAAAAATGAAGCATAATCCCCATAAGAATTAATATCTATAGGTAATAACAATGGTAATCCGCTTGTCTGTGCAACCATCGCTCCTACCGTCCAATTTGAACCATATGTCGCATATGAACCGCCTACCATACTATCTTCATAAAAATTAGTGTTATCCTGAGCCAATTTTGTCAATTCAGGAATAAGATTATAATTCATGGCTCCGCCTTCATCCTTTGATATAAATGTTGACTCCATTGATTCCATAAAAATATATATAAGATTTCTCTTTTTTTAAGGAAATGTTACATTTACCGTATCGGGTTTCACATAATTGTCTTCAATAAACTTTGAACTTTCCATCTGATTTTTAAGGTATTCGACCATTCCAAGCTGATTCAGACACATACCGCCCATTAACAAAAACGCAATCATTGAACAACCAAAAGAAAAAATATAAGTAAGTCTGTTAAGCAAAAGCTGTTTTATCTTTAATATACATATATTGGCTGCAACAAGACATAATACTGTTATTATCAATATGCTTGATTTTGCTTTAAAATACTCTGAAACCATATCCGTGCTTGTACCTTCCATAGGTACTTTAAGATGAAATACTATTTCAGCAAAAGATAAATCACTAAAATTTTCAATCAAAAAATCTTTTATGGTATAAAATATTACTATCGTTAAAATCAGAATATTGGAAATTACCAATATAATATATTTAAATATACCTGACTTTTGCAACCTGTTTTTTTCTACAACTTTCTTTAAAACTTCTTTTACATTCTTATTTCGCCCAATTATAAACTGAACAAATAATACTATAACTATTATTGAACAAAATATCAGAGCAGCTCTAACTATTTTTTTCGCTAAAGCTGTAGACTTTGCCCTGTCTTCTACAGCTTTTTTTAGATTAGAAGCAAAATCCTCTGAAAAATAAATATTTGAATCCGCTTGTATATTCGTCAATTTCATATTTTCTTCATCTACAACGGCATTTGCCACAGATAATACATATTTTCTAAGTTCAACAGAAGAATATACAAGTACATCTTTACCCTCACATCTCACACTAACTTCTTCTATTGAAAAATCATCCTGCTGTTCACCAACAGGATCTAAGCGAAACAGATTTATTTTGCTAATTGTATCTTCATCTATAATAAACTCTGCCTTTTTGTCAGCTATTTCTGATAAAAAGGAATGCTCCTCTGTATATCCTGAACCGGTGTCATAAAACAACTGTGCTGTAGATGTTAATTGTTTATCATACTCTACACAAATTGATACTTTGGATTTAGCTACCGGCATAAATATTGTAATAATAGCAATAAATAGAGCTAATAATACAGTATACTTTCTAAGTTTACTCTAAAAAATTGTATTAAAAGGATTTTTTCTATTATTATTTTGTAATTTTAATTTTGTTCCTTTTGACGCTAATAGTGGTGTCTTTTTCTTACTCATCTTTTGTTTCTCTTTCCTATTTCTTTTTTTAATAATTTTTATTGTATCTTCCCATCCACTATATTAACGCAAAAAATATTTTTTCTTTTATAATGTATATCTCATGATTTTATTATGATGATACATTCTCATTATAAAACTGCCTCCTTACTTTTTCCATAATATTATCAATAAACTTTGTCATATTTGGTTCAATAAATTTTATTCTTATCATATCTATAAGAACACATACTGCAAAAACTATAATAACCGAACAAATTGCGTAGATTGGAAATAAAGTCTTACTATATAATACCGTATCAACCTTAAAGATTCCGTGCCAAATAAATGACCTGGCAAATATAGAATCATGTATCAAATATATCCCAAACGTAGTTTTAGCAATATTATTTACAAATTTATTTTCAAAATCAAAACTTAAAAATAATATAAAAATCGCAATTGAACAAATAACAACAGGAACAGCCAAAATAATACCATTACCCAGCATTACATAGATTGTATCAATCATATTAGAAATTTGATTGTTAATTATATATCTTTTTTCATCAACACAAAACATAAGAACAAAATCCACAATCCATGATGACACTGCTGTTATAAACAGCAACACCTTTCCTTTTTGTGTTATATTTTTTATATCAACATATGTTTTAATATATCCACCAATAAGATAAAACATCACACCTCTTTGAACAGACCAATATAATCCTGATAATGTACCATCTAAACTGTAAATAATAAACCATATAACAAGTATAAAAAACATATACCCTTTTTTATTCAATTTTTGTACCACAGCATTTAAAAACGGAGTTAAAAACATCAGGTAAACATACGCTGTTAAAAACCACCATACCCCTCCGTTAGTAATAGGTACAAATATCGACTTTACAGCAGTGCTAAATAAAACTGAATAATCTATATCTGTAAAATTATATTTTAACAATTTGGCAATAACCAGCACAAATACAGAAAAAATCCCATAAAAACTTCCCTGTAATAATACCTTTTTTAAACTGAATTTTTTCTTATCTATATTAAAATATCCCGTAATCATAAAAAAGCAGGCAACACCAACCATTCCACCCGGTGTCAAAAATGATACAAACAACTTATTAAAAATACTTCCTGTTTCCCATATTTTATAAGCATTCACTGTGTCATTACAATGTTGAACACCATGACACGCAAAATGACTTGCAACTATCATAAACATAGCTACAATTCTAAGTAATTCAATATTTGAAGCTCTCTTTTTCATTATAAACTATCATCTTTCTGTATATTTAATCTTAATCCACTTACAATATATTACTTTCTCACTCTAATTTCGTCAAGTTGTTTTCCGTATAATATTTTAAACTTAATCAACCTTGTTTTCTTCACTTAAAAATTTCTTCGCATCTTTCAAGAAACTCAATGCTATTAAGACTATAACACCTCCAATAGGAAAGGCTGCCACTATACTAACCGATTGCAGATTACTCATTGAACTTTCTGCAAATAATAGAGCTATAGGTAACAGTATCAGCAAAATACACCACATAAATTGAACTTTTTTATCCGGCTGTTCATTTTCTTCAAGTCTTTTATAACTATAACACGCTGCTGTCAATGCAATAGAATCAAATGATGTCGCATAAAATGCAATCATTGTTACTAATACTGCAGCCATTACAAGAGGTGCACATGGCATAGTCTTTATTATCGACACTATCAGACTATATAAATCTCCTGTTTTTCTATACAAAGTAATGAAATCTTTTGCTTTCGACATTTGCATTCCCATAGAATAATTTCCAAGAACTATAAAGCTTACTACTGTTGAGCCAACACCAAACACATAACCGCCAAATATTGTCTGTCTTACACTTCTTCCCCTAGATATACTACCAATAAAAAACGGTGCCGCCACACACCAAACCATCCAATATGCCCAATAATAAATAGTCCAATTTTGTGGGAAATTTGATGTTCTCATTGGGTCTGTATATGTTGACAATCCAATAAAATTTTGAACCATTTTACCAAAAGATGTAATACCGGTTTCTATTATATATCTTGTTTCTCCACCAAAGAAAAAAACATACAATAACAATCCGAAAAACAGATAGATACATACTTTTGCAAGTATGCTTATCCCTTTAAATCCATGTAGCAATGAATATGTATAAACACAACAAGTTATAAGAAGAATAATAACATTTATAATTGTACGGCTTATTTCTATATGAAACAGTTCTCCAATAATCTGCGCCATAAGCGGAGTGGCTACGCTAAATGTTGTTGCTGTTCCTGCCAAAAGTGCAAACACTGCAAGTAAATCTATAACTCTTCCCAATATCCCCTGAGTATATTTTCCAAGTATCGGACGACACGCTTCACTATACTTCTGTCTGCTTCTTCCCCTAACATGAAGCATGAATCCAAATGCAACTGCAAGTACAAGATAAAATCCCCACGGAATAAAACTCCAATGAAAAATCGGAAATACGCCTGCCCACTCCTGAATACTCCCAAGTTCCTCTATATGCGGATCTGTAGCATATAAAATCCATTCTGAAAATGAATAAAACAAGATATCAGCAGCCAGACCACATGTAAACATCATACATCCCCATGAAAAAAATGAATATTTAGGTTTTTCATCCTGCTTTCCCAATACAATATTACCATATTTCGATGAACCTATAAATATTGATAAAATAAATATCCCAAGACCTATTATCAAATAATATGTTCCAAGTGTATCTCCAAAGAAAAATCTAATCTGACTCAAAATTTTGTTTGACTGATTTGGCATAATAAAAAATAATATACATAATGCTATTATTAGAAATAATGGCACAAGCGTTATTATCCAGTCAATTTTTCCTTTTTCAATTAGTTTTGTTTCGTTCATTTTACTCCTCTTTTCCAAGCACTTTATTTATTATGCATACTCAAATACTTATATCATTTTTTCACGGTAAGTGCTTTATTTTACCAAATTTACAAGTATATTTTATATGATTCATCTATTGCAGCAAGTTCACTAAGATTATCAATTTCTATAATATCTCCCTTATCCATAGGTCTTATTCCCAGTTCATATTCATCTGCATGACAAAACATTGCCACATCATCCCAATATATCTGTCTGTTTTTATTCACCTCAAACTCAAGTTCAAGATGCTTTTTCAACTTTATCCCATCAGCTTTTGTCCATCTTGAAATACTATATAACTGCCATCCTTCTTTTCCTCCGTTTCTGCTGCATGATGTTACAATTCCATTTTTTATGGTCTGAAGCCACTCATCCGTTTCAGAATCAGTCCATACACTGTTATATCCGGATCTTTCAAATTCAGGTGCAAGAACATCGGAATTATATATTATCTGATCGCCATCAAGTATCATTGACTCCTCTATATAATCTCGTGCTACGTATAAAGATGATATGTTGTTGCACTCTTTATAATACGGATTTTCAATAAGAGTAATTCCATCATACTCAGATTTTAAAATATCAAATTTTTCTTTTAAATATCCGACCACAATATATATTTCATTTATTCCATTCTGATGCAACCCATTAATAACGGTATCTATCATCCTGACTCCATTTACTTTTACCAAAGGTTTTGGTGTTTTAAGTGTTACAGGCTTCATTCTGTTTCCCAGACCTGCTGCCATAATTATTGCTCTTTTAACTCTATTCTTCATTCAACTCCTCCTGCACAATTCTATAATACTCTTTCGCATAGCGGTATTGTCTAAGTGAATATTCTCCAAACTCTATTCCTAAGTTTCTTTTATATTCACACCAATTACTCCATAAAAGACCGGCCGCAGAAATATAACAATATATTTTTATTCTTACTTTTCTGTCACATTTTCCATAAAAATATATATCTATAAGCTGGTCTATCTGCTCCCTGTCATAAAACGAATAAATACAAAACATTGCAATATCCACATGCGGATCCTGCATTGCTGCATATTCCCAATCAATCAGCCTAATATCTGTATTTTTTCCATCTTCTTTAAAAAGGAAATTATCCGGTACAGCATCTATATGTGTAAGAACCTTTTCATGAACATTCTCATTGATATAATTCTTAAGCGAAAAAACATTTTTCTTTGTCTTTTTATAATCTCTATACACTGAAATATTTCCATTCCATAAAGATTCATAAAATTCTATTTGTCCAAAAATATCAAATTCATGATCTACTTTCAATTTAAGTTCATGAAACTCTCTTAGTCTCTTCATACATTCACTCAAATCTTTTTTATTTTTGGGATTGCACACCCTCGCACCATCAATAAATTCTGTAATCTTATATCCATTGTCCGGATTTATATATACAATATTATCACATATTCCCTTATCTGAAATTCTTTGATATACCTGTGCTTCCTGTTTTCTGTCAATAAGTTTTTCTGTTCCTTCCCCCGGAATTCGCATTATGTATTTTTTATCTTTTATTGAAAATAAAAAAGATCTGTTTGTCATTCCTTTTTTTAATACTGTTATATCAACTATCTTATCTTCATTTACACCAAACACCTGACAAATAGTTTCTATTGCTTCATTCTTAAGCTGCGAGGAATGCTCATCCAGTTCTCTGAGTTGTTCATATGTATTTATTTCCACAACGTCTGCTGAATGAACAACCTTCGCCTTAACAAACATTTCTTTATTCTGATACAATGCCTCTTCCCAAAACATTCCATCATTGCGCCTATCCTCACACAGCATCTCCATGCGCTTTACAACTTTTTTTGCATCATCTTTAAGGAGATAACTTATGCCAATCATTGCATTCCCACCATTTCCATTTGCTACCGACACAAGTTCCATCTTTCTATTTACTCTTACATCACTTTCATCATCTACCATATCACTTACCATATACCAGGAATAAAGTTCATTCTTACTATACGGATTCATGTCACACCATACATCACATGGAATAATATATGTATTTGAAATTTTATCTGATACTAAACTTAGAGAATGCATATTATTTTTTAATGCATATTCTTTATTCACAATAAGTTCAATCCCATATTCATCTATCAGATATTCGTAACTTTCTTTCATAAAACCAACTACAACATAAATTTCCTTAATCCCCACTTCATTAAGCTGTTTAATAGTTCTTTCAATCAATGCTTCTCCATTTACTTCAAGTAATCCCTTTGGAATCTCCATGTTTATTGGAACCATACGCATTCCAAAACCGGCAGCCAGAATGATAGCATTTTTAGGTTTAGCATCTTGAAACGCTTTTTTTGCCTTATCAGTCAATTTAAATTTTTCATCTACATATCCTTGATTTATTAATTGTTTTAAAGAACGATTTACAATTCCTAAAGAATGTCCGCATTTTTCTGCTAATTTACGTTGATTTATATATCGTTCTGAATATAATATGTTCATGATATCCATATCTTGTTTGTTCATGTACTTTCACTCCTTTTATTTCATGAACAATATTAGCATAAAAAAATAACTTTCGCAACTATACTCACGAAAGCTATCAACTTTTTATTTCATTTCCTCAACATTGACCATTTCACTTATATCTACTATGTTCTTTCTCTTTTGAAATATATAAACCAAACAAAACGAAACAGTCTCCCAAAAACGATTTATTCTCGTATTTTTTAGCTGACAATCATGTTTAAGTTCATCGTAATTTATTTCGACAGGCACACCAACCCAGCTTTTCCCTGACTTATAAATTCTGGCTCTTTCCAGTAAAAGACACTTTGCCGCTTTTTCATAAAAGAACCTCTTTACTCTATTTTCTTTTTTAGCAAAATACATCCACATATAATAATTTTCAACAATTTCCGGATACCAATGCTTTGTATTCAGGCTATCATTATGCGCCCACGAATTCAAATACAACTCATCCTCCAATAAATATGTATTGTAATAATATGCAAACCTCATCATAAGCGGATAATCGTCAAGTCCTATTCCATCTCCCTGACTCCTAAATCCACCTATCTCTATTAATTTATCTCTTCTATAAAATGCACCCTTAACAGAAGTTTTCATTTCATATAAATATTCTGTATATTTTACTTTCCTAAGTTTCTTTACCCCGGACTTCCCATGAATTTCAGCCTGAGTATCAATATCATCGTTTAAAAAATCAAGTTTTTTATAATTGCAGGCTAACTGATCTATCTGTGGATGCTCTTTTATTATATCATACATATTTTGCAAATAATTGTCTTTTAAGAAATCATCGCTGTGCAAAAAAGATACCCATTTCGATTTTGCTAAAGAAACAGCCCTGTTCCAATTTCCAAATACTCCCATGTTTTTAGTGTTCTTATAATATATAACCCTTGAATCATTAAGTTTTCTAATATATTTCTCAGTAACAGTCTGTCCCTTTTCTTTTGCATAATCATCAATAACAATTATCTGATATAAATAATTGCATTTTTGTTCTAATGCACTATCTAATGCTCTTTTTATAAATTCTTCAGGATGATCATAAACCGGAAGTATAATTGTAAGAAAAACCTCATCATCATAATGGTTTCCAAACACAAGTTTTGTCTCAATATTATTTAAATCATTGTAATGATTATAGTTCTTTAAAAAATCTCTTTTTCTTACTTCTGTCAAATCTTTTGCTGATATCATTTCTTTTCACCTTTAAACCCTTATCTTAATCCCTGAACCATTTCAAGTAAATCCATAAATTTTACTTTTAATAATACAAGAGACATAATTATAAATATACCATATCTCACAACAATTACATCTTTTAACACAACACATATTATAGCATAAACTCCAACAGCAACTGTCCATATAAACATTTTTTTAATATCATAAATTCTATTTATTCCCATTTTTATAGTATAAAGATAATTTACCATAAGAAGTACAAAATAACTTGCCAATGTTGTAAATCCTGCTGCTAAAAATCCAAATTTAGGAATACATACATAATTTGTTATCAAATTAAACATTGCTGCTGCAACGGATGAAACTGCAATTGATTTTGCCCTTTTATTAAAAAATTGAAAATCATATATAAAAATATATATAAACTGAAAAAACATCGCCACGACAAGTGTTGGAACTATGTAAATGCACAACCGATAAGCATCTGTCAAAAACAATCTTATAAGCTCAGTCGATATAGTCAATAATCCCATAGAAATATAAGCACCTGCTAAAACTATAAGCTTTGAATTTTCAAAAATTGTTTTATATTCTTTATTCTCCATCCTTCTATATACCCAAGGAGACCACGATGCTGTTATCTGTGACATAACCGTCAATGCTAAAAAACCTACTGTATGCCCCATACTATAAATTCCAGATTTATCATTACCACAGAAATATGAAATCATCACCAAATCGCACTGTGTCAATACCATTTGTGATAACAAATGAGGTATTATTGGTATCGTAAAGCTTAATGTATTTTTTATATATTTCCCCTTAAACTTTGGTTTATGCCCAACAAACATCCATAATATAAGGCAAAGAGAGACCAACAAATATACAAAATCAAGACCAATAACCCGTCCAATATATTTATTATTGTAAAATACAAAAGACAAACCTACTGATAGAAACTGTGATACAGGACCAACACTCAAAACAATCAAAGTTACTATATAATACTTATTTTGAAATATACAATAATAATCCGCTATACTATATAAAGCAAATCCTAAACAGCTTATAAAAAGCCAATAAAACAAAAACTCATCTAAAGATAACAGTTTCATCAACTGATTTTTAAATAAAGAACAAATTCCAAAACTTATTGTTACAGAAAAAAAGCAAAAAATAACAATGCTAAATATATAACTTTTCTTATCATTTTTAAATTCTATCATTGCCTTATGCACATAAGCATATACAGCACAAGTTATAATTATAACAACTGTATTTCTTGTAGACATAAATGTATTTGCAATACCCATCTGTTCTACAGACAGAATTCGTGTAATAATTGGTATCATAATCATACCAACAACTAATGATATACAATTTGCAACTGTATTTAATATCGCTGTTTTAGCAGTTTGTACACTATCACTCTGCTTTTCCATATCTACCTCTTTTAATTTCCTCTCTGCCTAAAAACTCTTACTTATATCTGCGTCATTTATATATGGGAACTCATATAAAAATTCCGACAATTCCTTTTCTATTATCTCTACCTCTTTCTTATATTTATCCTTCATAAACAATTGTGTATTATTTATGCTCCTTTCAGGATTAAACATCTGCTTCTTTTTTGAATGACAAGTATCGTTCAATTGTAATATATCTTTTATCTTTGCTAACATTTCGTCATATTTATATACTAAATCTTCAAACTGTATCGTATGCACATGCATATTTTCAACTTTTCTTTCTATCCCATGAAGCCTTTTATAATAACCACAAAACTCATTTACATCCATAGGAAATGGAACCTGCTCTCCTGATTTTGCCCACACATATTTATTAAGAATAAACACATCTCTCGGATCCCTATTCACAACGAAACATTCCATTCTATCGTCAAAATACTTTTCGGCACGATAAACATTATGCGGCAATAATAATTGGTCAAGTATTATATTGTTTTCTTCAATACCCATACACTTTAAAAATTTATTTATATAATTCCTTGCTTTTTGATAAAACTCGTCTGCTTCTACAAATGATAAACGCATCGTTTTATACTCCAACGGTCTCTTTAAATTTATTTTTCCTCTTGAACCCACACTTATACCTGTTCTAAAGCACATAATTACAAATCTAAAAAAATTTAATCTCTCCTGCATATACCAATATGAGTCTGATTTATATTGAGTTAATGAATCAATAAATTCCTCTGTAATCTTCCAGAAATCTTCTCCGATTTTCTCTTTATAATTTGCCACCCACCAAAACTTTCTATTATATAATTCATACATTCTTTTTTCAAAACTTCTAATTGCCTCATCACTTCTCAATGAATTATTTCCTATCAAAAGTTTATCTTCAAGATCAAACAGCCCATCCGGACAATGAAGAAAAACATATTCAAAAGTTCCGTTGTCAGCATCATAACCATCAAATTCACAAATCAGGTCTGTAATAGCCGATGAACCCGAGCCCATATAACCTGTAGGTATTATAAGTTTATTCATTTTCTCATCTTCTTTCAAACTGTCTTTTTTGTTTACTTAATATTATTTTAACAATCACTTAATCCTCAATATTTTTTTTATTATTTCTTTTATAAAAAAATCTATCTTATAAAAACCTGATTTTAGTAATAAATATCTAATTTTACATATTAACAATGTGCTGCCTGATACATTACTCAATATTTTATATTTTTCTATATCTTCACATACCCTTGATATAATTTGCTTTAATCCTGAAGTATCTTCTTTTCTAAATACATAATAATTGTCAATTGCAACAATCATTGCCCCCATAAAATCAGCATATATAATATTCTTTTTTTCAAACGGTACATCATAAATGTCAGTTATCTTTATCAGACTTTCATATAATCTTTCCTGTATTTCGAGAAAATCAGCTCTATATTTATTATCAAGGCTTTCAGTTCCCCTTTTTACATAATGATAAAGAGGGATACTTACATATTTGAAATTATTTATTCCTGTTTTCAAATATTCAAGATTAAATAATAAATCTTCTCCTAAACTTAAAAATTCGTCAAATCTTATATCATTTTCTCTTAGTCTTTCCACTTCATAAATTTTATTCCATATGGCAGACAAAAAACCATTATGAAAAACATCTGTAAAGCTATCTTTAATTTTGACACACTCATTTTCTCTATGCTTTGTTTCTATCGGCGAAATAACTGCACATTTTTTATATGAATCTATATAATATCCACAAAAAGTCATGGCTCTATCCTGAACATTGTTTAATAATTCCTCAATATAGTCAGGCTCAACACAATCATCACTATCTACAAAACATACATATTTTCCATTAGCCTTAGCTATTCCAAGATTTCTTGCCACAGATACACCCGAATTTTCTTTATCTATAACTCTTATCCTGCTATCTTTTTCATTAAAGTCTTTACATAATTGTAAACTTCCATCCATTGAACCATCATTTATCAAAATAATCTCAATGTTTTTATATGTCTGTTTTATAATACTTTCTACGCAGATTTTTAAATATCTCTCTGCATTATATACCGGAACAATAACAGACACTAAATAGTTTTCTTTATTCGATTTCAACTCCACTCTCCTCAACTAAATCACAGCTATTATATAATAGAGTATTTTATCTAATCCTATCTTATTAAAAAACATAAATGTACTCACGGATAATCTAATTTTCAATGATTGTTTTCTCATCTTGCCATAATGCAAATATGGGTTTTTCTTATAATCACTAAATTTATTATCCAAATCACTCATAAAAAACTCATATTTTTCTTTCATATTTCTGACACCACAACCATGACCATGCACTACTAATGCATTTATCATATTGGCAATATAATTATAACATATCTTCCAATAGACACCTTTTTCCATATTCTCAACAGGATATTTATTTATAAATCTATTAAAAATATCCGAAATAAAACTTTCCAGCTTTCTATCTGCATTCAACGAACCCGTAATTGACTTTCTATTAAAAAAATAATAATACCCTCCATAATTCTCCATAACGTAATACCTTGGTTTATGTACAAACAACTCCATGCTAAAAAAAATATCTTCCCCACATCGTATATCTATAAAACCAATATTATGTTCAGTCAAAAATGACTTCTTATACATTTTTGCACATGCAATAGTATAACTTAAAACAGACCAATCACTTTGTTTTACATAGTGTTTTTTTTTCTTTCCATCTATATCTCTTGTATATCCGCCTATTACAATGTCATAATCGCCATGTTTCATTGCATTTATATATTTTTCAACATAATCTGCTGCTATATAATCATCACTGTCTATAAACATAACATAATTGCCTGTTGATTTGTTAAGAGCACGTTCTCTACTTTTACCCAAACCTAAATTCTCATCATTAACAATAACTTTTATTCTCCCTGCTTTCTCGTACTCCTCCAATATATCTTGACTGTTATCAGGACTGCAATCATTTACACACAATATTTCTATATTATCATATGTCTGATTTAAGAGACTGTCTAAGCATCTTCTTAAATATTTCTCAACATTATAAACCGGCACTATCAAAGTAACCTTTTCCATATTATTCCTCCATTAACTATTTTCCTTGTTTGAATTGTATCTCTCGTACATATCTTTTCTAATTATTGCAATTTCCTGTGCCAGCTTTTTTACCTTATCCGTAAGATTACTAAGTGCTATTGATAATGTAAATATAATAACAATAGAAAAACAAAATCCTAAAAAGAATAGCATGTTTACCGGAGACACTATTCCCAAAACTTTAGCTAATAATGTAAGCAATTTAGGAAATATCGTTAATATCAGAACTCCTAAACACACAAAAAGCCATAGCAATGCATATCTGAAATCTATGCTTTTTTTTCTGACGTGATTTATTATATATAACATTGCTAATAAAATAACAACTATTATCAAAATCTGTAATTTAATTGACATTTTTATCCACCCTTTACTTCTTAATCCTTGCAATTAATATTGCAAAACTAACTTTAATCATATAATATATACCATTTCTCAATGATATAGATGAAACTCCCTCTTGTCTTTCATTCATCATAACCGGAATTTCCGTTACCTTATACTTTTCACATAGTACCGTAACCACACTCTCCGGTTCTGGATAATCCTTTGGATACTCATCTGTAAACTTTTCCAACAATTTCCTGTTTATCATTCTCATTCCGGATGTCGGATCAGTAATCTTTTTCCCCGTTAACAATCTTATCAAATGTGTAAAATACTTTATTCCTATCCTTCTAAGACCGGATGACTGAAAGCCTTCTTTTTCAATAAACCTTGAGCCTATAACCATATCTGAACCTGTATTTTTAAGAATAGATGCCATATCATTCAAATAAACAGCACTATGCTGACCATCTCCGTCAAACTGTACAGCAACATCATACCCATGATAATAAGCATATCTGTAACCTGTCTGTACAGCACCGCCTATCCCAAGATTAACCGGGAGATTCAAATAACTAAAACCATGTTTTCTGCACATTTCTAATGTCTTGTCCGTAGAACAATCATTTATAATGACATAGTCAAATTCCGGTGCATTTTCTTTTATATCTTTTATTGTTTTCTCTAAATTTCCCTCTTCGTTAAAAGCCGGAATGATTACAAGTTTCTTCATTGTTTTTTCCTCATTTCCACATCTCTATAAACAACTACCATCATACCTCATTTGATTTTTCAGACTTTGTATAAAAATGATTAATAAATTTCGCAATAAATTTCGGCCAAAACTTGCAATACATAATATAATTTTCTTTAACCCTCGCATTATCGTGTATTATCTCTGTTGTTGCCGAGCCTTCATGTATTCTGTGGCACATTAGCGATTCTTTTATATATATAAACTCTCCCTTTAATTTTGACAGTTTTTCCCACGCTTCCCAATCTTCGCAGCTCCTAAATCCATCATTAAAAATAGGTCGTTTAACATTTTTCAAATCAAATGTGACCGCTGGACAGCAAATCGGATCTCCCATTGACAGTATTCTTCGTCTTATAAATACACTTTTCCAAAATCTTTTTAATCTGAGTGGCAATAACATAATACGTTTAATTTTTAACATTGTTGTATCATGTACTTTTTTTGCATTCCTAAGCTCACTGTAATCAGAAAATGCTATTATTGAATTATTATGCTTTTCCATTTCATTTATAATTTTTTCAGCATAACTAGACTCGTATACATCATCCTGATGCGCCACTGTTGCATATCTTGTTCTTACTTTATCCAGACCAAAATTCCAATCCTGAGTAATTCCTTTTTGCCCATTGTTAATAAAAATCTCGATTCCATATTTTTTAGCAATATCTTCTATATATTTATTTGGTGTTGATGTTGCTATTAATATTTCTGATTTTATGCTTTGTTTTTTTAATGAAATAATGCACTCTTCCAAAAATTTGCTTTCCTTATAAGCACATATAACAAATGTATGTTTCATTCTCACTCCTACTTTACGATTTAAAATTTCTTAAATTTAGATAAGTATCTTTAAAATACCGTGTACACTTATTTGCTACATTTTCAGGTCTTATATTTCTCAACATAACGGAACCATGTAATTTCTTTGAGTAATAAATATATCTTGAATCAATAATCTGCTTTATATATTGAACATTTGCTTCTTTTATATTTGCAATCTGTCTTTTAGAATCAATTTGTATCATTTCTATCAAATTATCACTCAATTTTACATATTTTCCATCAAACATTCCGTACTGTTCAATATCATCAACATAATTTTTCAATATATCTCTTTCTACCATTATCTTAAGATTATGCGTATAAAACTTTATTGCAGCCTTTTCAACATCTTTTACTATGCCACTTTCACTAAACAGATATTCAAATCCGTTTTTCCAATCTGCTATAAACCAGCTTTCTATCTCCGGAGATGCATATAACATAAATACTTCTCTTTCACATCCCAGCTTTTCACAAACATTTTTCTTTATTTCAGCTATATATTCCTTTATTTGACTTTCGTTTAATCCATAAAATCGAGCATCCAAATCATCCTCTATGATAATTGCTGAACATTTTGATATTTCATCCTTATGTTTTTCAATTATACTATAAATCTTTTGCAATAATTTTTCACCTGTAACACCACTAATTGAAGAACTTATATTTTTAGGACTTCTTTTTTTCTTTATAGTACGATTGGGAAGATATTGCTTATAGTCATAATTTTCATTTATTTTTTTCAAATAAGCTTGCATTATTCCAGCTTCTGTATATCCGCAAGTTAAAAAACATGCAATTCTTTCTACCATGGCCATCCTCCCAATGCAGGGTCGTTTGTTCTATACAAATCTCCTAACTCCCATTCACCCAACTCGTCACCTATATCATCGTATAATATCTTTTTAATCGTATTTTCAGTACTATTGTCAAATACAAAAACTGCCACTTTTCCATTTTTGAATTCCTCAGTAAATACATCTAAAAAATCTGGTGAATGTGTACTTACAAAGCATTGTTGAAATGTATCTGTTGTCTGAATCCAGTTTCCAACAACCTTTTGCCATGCCGGGTGCAAGTTATTCTCAGGTTCATCAATAGCCAATAATGTCCTATTGGGACTGCACATATTGATTAACATGTTTAATATTAAACCTTTTAATGTTCCTTCTGAAACATCTGACAAATCATACTGCTCACCCTCATACTGCATTCTAAATATTAACTTTTCATATAAATTTACAACATCTGCCTTTTTTAGGTTTGGTATAAGTTCTTTCATTTTCTCTTCAAACTTTTCCTGCCATGCAATATTTTTTGCCTTATAATTATTAAATACATTTGTGAAATTTGAAGCATCATCCGTCAAAACATTATCAATACTCCTTATTTCAACCGGATCTCTCATTTTTTTTGTATCAAACTGTGCGCTTGTATAAACACTAAAACCATCAAAAAATTCTTCTAAATCATATAATAAATTAGCTATGTTACCTCTTATCAATTCACTGCCATATATTTTTTTATTTTTCAGGAGTATATCCTTAAACTGCATCGAAAGTATTTCCTTACTATTTAATTCAAATGGTAACCTTCTGTTTTTCTGACCTTTTTTTATTGCAGTGGAAAAAAAACCTGTTCCTATTCCATCTTCATGACATCTAAAAAAATTAAATTTGTCAGGATACGGTTCCTGCAACAAATTTTCCGAATTTAATTCTTCAAAAACAATATTACATTCTTCTATCGTATTGCCAACAGAATACGCAAATTTATAGCATACAGGTTCACCATTCATATCTATTTCCCACGAAAATTCTATCGGTTGGTCTTTAGGAGTATATTTATTATGAGCATGTTCCCAGCCATTTCTTGAAACCGCATTTAAAAATGCTGTTTTTAAACTTCCGCTCTGTGCATTTCTCAACATGTCCGAATAAAAGCTTAATGCTTTTATAAAATTAGTCTTTCCTGAATTATTTGGACCAATAAGAATATTTATCCTTTCAAATCTTAAATCCTCCGCGTCTATATTTCTGAAGTTTTTACAAGTAAACTTTTTTATCATGTGCTACCTCCTTTCAATTTATATATATTTCTAACTCATTGTCTTTTATAATTTATATTTCACTTTCAATATATGTTTATATCGCAAATATACGTTTTGTGTTCATTCCTACTTTACAACATTAAAATTTCTTAAATCCATCATAAAAATCATATTGCAAAACTATTCCAATATCTTTCAAATAAAATGCCGTATGTGTATATTAACATGCATGGATAATATATCAATTGTAATACTAAGATTTTTTTTCTGTCAATTTTTATTATATTATGGATCATGACAACAAACAATGCCATGCAAGGAATAAAATATCTTCCTTGAACTCCAACTATAAGGCTCAAGTTTTTAATGTTAGTAACCAATACATCTATTCCTGAAGTATAATCCATATTATAATACGACATTGAATAATAATACATTCCCAAGAAAATAAAATATGACATCAATAAAATAATAACAACATCAAAAACAGCTATTTTAGTCGCTATCTTTTTTTCTAATTTCTTATTTAAGGCATTTTCCTGCGTTAAAATCACCATAATACCCAAACATATCAAACAAAATGTAATGCTCACTTTACTGTCAAGCCATCCAAAATAACCAATCGAAGATTGAAAATAATATCCAAAAAAATGTTTTATCGTATTATTTAAAAGATTTAAATAATCTTTTCCACTCTTTGTTGCTGCTAACAGGCACTTAATATATGCATTATTTCTCGCTATATATATACCAAGACCACAAACAGCAATACCAATCATATAAAAAATATATCTAAATTTCCAATAAAATTTTCCCAAATCATACTTTCTAATCTTTAAATCGTACTTTTCAATTGGAACGGCAAATACTAATAATGAAATAAATATATAAGGTATTTTAGTTACAGCAATACATCCTGTCAATAATATTATAAAAATTAAATTTTTCCAATTTAACATTCTATCTGCATATATAATGCTCATGATATATGCAAATAACAAAAAACATAAAGGAAGCAAAAAACAATCATAATTTATCCCTGACGTCTGTTGCAATGTCATAGGCAATAACATTACAATAGCCATAACAGACTTTTTCATAGGCATTAAATCTAATGTGATTTTCCCAATTATAGCATAAAAAATAACTGCACTTAATTCCGCTAAGAATAAACACCAAAATATAGGTAATTTTAATACAATTCCTAAAACAAGTCCAATTTCATTTGGTAAATGACGTATTGCGCTTATTTTAGGTTTTATTTTTAATGAAAGATTTCTTGAAAAATGTTTTGATGCCTTTTCTTTATATAAATTTATATTTTGTTTTATATTTGCATTACCTTGGATATTGTAAGCATCAATATCATTATAATAAGAATTTATTTCATTTGCATATCCGCTTAGTCCCAGTTCATCCTCAATGAATAATATATGTGTATATTCATCCGGAACTTGAAATGCAGGAACTAAGCTTGAAAACATCAGACCACCTACTATTGCTACTATAACAAATATATTCGATATTTTTACATTCATCATGTATAAATATATGTTAATTATTTTGTTCTGAAATTTTTGCAAAATCTTTTTTTTGTATAAAATAACGCCCACTATACTGTCAAATATAAGAAAAACAATTAAACTCATAGCAAATGTACTTTTTATATGTTTACTCTCAACACTATCAATATTAAAAGATTTTAACGAAAAATCAGCATCTACATCCAATCTGATATTATGTATATTTTTTCTATTTATAACAAATTCGCACTTACTCTCTCCCTTTTTTATTACTTTATGCGCAGATTTTTCCTCTGAATAATCTTGTTCCTCTGCCCCATATAATGTTATCGAAATATCTTGCTCAGCTGGAATTTCCAATTCCAATGATACTTTTTTCACTGATAAATCAATAGAACTTAAATATAGCTGCGGATCATCATTTGTTACTATGAATTTGTTTCCAATTACATCATACCCCACTATGTTGATTATAGAATTTTTATCAAAAATATAATTCTCTTGATTTTCTCTATAACTGATTTTACCTGCCAAAAACACCTCCACCATTATTAAAAAAGCTATTTCAATTAATATCAATACGCATTTTTTATTTAGCTTTTTTTCAACTAGATTTTTTAATATATTATAATGCATCTTATATTTCTCCCAATTTTTCAACAACTCTTCCTGTATCGCACATTTTACCACTCTTTTTCAAAAATATTCTATACTCACCATTAGGAATTGTAAATGAATTAATATATACTCTGAAATTGCTAAGATTAATTTTGCCTTCTACTCCAGTTAGTTCATTCATATTTTCTCTATATAACTTTTCTGTATCATAACAATAAACTTTTTCTTTTCCTACTAAATAAAGCATTGTTTTGTCTCTGTTATTGTTTTTTGAATTTTCTACAACGCACCATCCACCTATTATAATGTGCCTGTTAGTCACAACAATGTCATCTATCGAAAATTTTACAGATTCATCTATAACATTGTCAAACATTGCAAAATCCTTTGCCTCAAATCCCGCTTTACATGCTAAGTCAGCAACTTCCACTTCTCCCTCTACTGTACAGTCTCCTCTTCTCATTGTAAGATTTGGATTGTAGAACGGGTCTTTTCCCTGTAAGTCCGGATATGCTGTATATAATCTGCGGCGTTCGTTTACAAGTCTCTTGTATTTTGCTTCATCTAAAACATCACTGCCTCTGCTCAATGACTCATGATGGTAAAGCACCGCATCTGCACGAACTACATTATAATATCCTTTATCTAATAAGTCAAAACAGAATTTCACATCGTTATATGCTACCGCAAAACTCTCATCAAGTCCGCCTGCTTCGAGGTATTTTCTTCGTGTTACCATAAGGCATGCTGCCGTAACTGCACTATAATTGTATTCAATTTTGTTTCTACAGAAGTTGAATATCGTATTATCATCATATCTGCATAATGCGTGACTCGGTCCGCTGTCAAAACTAAATACACCTGTGTGCTGTATAAGTGTACTGTTTGGATATAAAAGCTTTGCTCCAACAGCTCCAATATATGGAAGCATAGCATGTCCCACCATTCGTTCCATCCATTCGCCACTTATTATTTCCATGTCATCATTTAACAAAAGAATAAGTTCTCCATCTGAGTTTTCAACTCCTATATTACACATTTTTGAGAAATTAAACTCCATTGGCATATAAATATATTTTTGACCTTTTTCCTTTATATATTTCTCATACTTCTGTCTGTTTGTATCACTGCTGCCATTATCAACCGTTATTATTTCATAATTTTTATATAATGTTTTCCCGGTAAGCGTATCTATACATCTTTTATACACCTCAAAATTATCCTTTGATGGGATAACAATACTTACTTTTGGATTTCCAACAGCTTTATAATTTACCCTAAACTGATATATATTTGATACCCATTCAAGTTCTGCTTCATATCCCCTTCTCTCAAGTGCCTCTGTTTTTGCCTTTTTAGCAGCTTCAACTATATATCCTTTTGCCTCCGGATTTATAGCTGTTGATTCTTTTCTCTCTCTCCAATGGTAAAGTATCTTAGGTATATGCCCGATACTTTTTGTTTTCTCTGTAAATCTCAATGTAAAATCATAGTCCTGTGCCCCTTCAAACCCTGTTCTGAGCCATCCTATCTCATCACCTATTTTCTTCCTGTATACTCCCAAATGACATGTATACATTAGAGACATCATCGTATCCGGTGACCAATCTGGTTTAAAATGTGGCTGATGCCTATGTTTTCCGTCCTCTGACAATTTATCCTCATCACTATATATAAAATCAAGTGTTTTATCCTTATTTAAAAGTTTAACAACTTCATATAATGCATTTACCGCCAATACATCATCACAATCCATAAACGCAATATATTCACCAGATGCCATTTCGATTGCCGTATTCGTACAACGTGAAATATGTCCATTACTTTCTCTATACTTAATTTTAATCTTAGGATTATCTTCAAAATTTTTTAAACACTTTTTTACTTCCGGCATTGTTGAAGCATCATCTGCAAGACAAAGCTCCCAATTTGTATACGTCTGCTCAATTACTGACTTTATACATTCTTTCAACATTTTTGTTGAAACATTGTAAACCGGTATCACAACAGATATTAACGGTTTATACGGTATCTCTTCTTCATTTTTTATATTTAAATCTGTTTCATTTTTTTTCATCCAGCTCTGATATCTTTTTTTATCATCTACAAGATATGCGGCATTTTCTCCAGCTAAACCTATTCCAAATTTTGCTTTAAACTTATACCATGTTACATAAATTCCTTCTTCTTTTGTTATTGTCACTGCTGTTTTTATCTTTTTTAATAATCCCATCTTATTCCGCTCCTCTTATGTCCCTATCTACTGTTACTGTTTTATCTCCCATTGATGCTCAATGTAAAACATTCCCTCTGAAAAATATTCATTTGCAACCGAAAATTTTTCACAATTATTTTTATAGTCCAGATTGACTATACCGCCACTATTAAAGATTCCAACGTCTACTGTGTAATCTCCGCTTATCAATGTAATATCCGGCACAATGTATTTTACAATATGTCTTCCCGGCTCCTGAGGCACTTTAAATCTATCAAGATTTGTATTAGGTCCAAACACATATATTTTTCTGTCAAGACTGTAAAATGCTACTCCCACCTGTAAATCTTCCATATGTTCATCATAAACATCATATATTATCTCAACTTCCAATTTTTCAAAAGATTTAAACATATTTTTATTTATTGCCACTTTTTGTATTACGGCAAGATAATCTGAACTTTCCGGAACCTTAAATTCTTCATCATTGTCAACCTTTTCAATCTTCCTCTCACCATATTTCATAAAATTATCATAAAGATCGACAACCTGGCTTGCCTCTCCATCTTCTACAATTTTCCCATTTTTAATCCATATTGCTCTTGTACAAAATCTCTTTATCTGTTCTATCGCATGTGTTACAAACAATATAGTAGTTCCACTTTCCTGAAGCTCACGCATTTTATCAATACATTTTACCTGAAACCTTGTATCTCCTACCGATAATGCTTCATCCACAATCAATATGTCAGGTTCCACATTTATTGAAACAGCAAATGCAAGTCTTGCAAACATACCACTTGAATATGACTTAACAGGCTGATGTATAAATTCTCCAATATCTGCAAAATCTACAATGCCAGGGACACGTTTTTCCATTTCCTCTTCTGTATATCCCATCATGGTTCCATTTAAATAGATGTTTTCAATACCTGTATACTCAGGATTAAATCCCGCACCGAGTTCTAAGAGTGCTGCAATTTTTCCTTTAGTTTTTATCTCCCCTGTTGTCGGAGTCACCACACCGGTTATAAGCTTCAACAATGTAGACTTTCCCGAACCATTTGTTCCGACTATTCCGACTGATTCTCCATGCTTTATACTTAAATTTATATCTCTCAATGCATAATGGTCTTTTGAATATTTTTTCTTCTTTATACTAAATGTTTCACGCAGTCTGTCACTTGACTTGTTATATAAATGATATACTTTTGATAAATCATTTACTTCTACTGAACCTTTTTCCATTTAAAACTGTTCCTTTCTCTAATTACAAAACATCTGCAAAATGAGGTCTTAATTTTTGGAATACATATGCACCTATCATAAATAATATAATAACAAGTCCCCAAAAATATATTGTCCACATAGGTTTCTCCCAAAACCATTTATTAGAAAACATAGAATCCCTATAGCCTTGAACAATGTAATACACCGGATTCAATTTAAGTAATTTTTCAAGCCATGGATAACTCTGTCTTACTATTCCGACATCCCACATAATAGGAGTCATCCACATAAGCACTTGCAATACTATACCAAGTAAATGTCCTAAATCTCTTATAAAAACTATTATTGATGATGTAAAGTAAGACAATGCCCAGCACAGAGCAATAATACATATAAGGCAATATATAAGCTGTAATGTGTGCAAAGTAGGCATATAGCCATTAATTGCAAATACTATTACCATAAATATCGTAAAAAACATATTTACAAAAAAAGCTGAAAATATTTTTATTACCGGTAATATTCCAATATTAAATACAACCTTTTTTACCAAAAAGCTATACTCAAGCATACTGTTTGTTGCACCATTCCATGCATCACTGAAAAAAAACCAGGGAACAAGCCCTGCCGTCAGCCACAACACAAACGGATAATCGCCAAGCGGTCGGCTTCTGAAACCTACCTGAAATACAAACCAATACAATAAAATTGTAACTACAGGCTGAACAAAAGCCCAGATTATACCTAGATATGAGCCTGCATATTTTGTTTTAAAATCATTTTTTGCAAGATTAAATACCATCTTGCGACTTTCTATACTTTCTCTTACCATACAGATTGCTGCCGGTATTTTTTTTGTATCTTTCATAATACTCCTTATTATTTACTTCAATTCAAAATTTTCATATCTCAATGTCAGATGTGGATTATAATATAAATCACCCTTTTCTAATTCCACTTTCCATTTATTTAAAAATAACTCTGTTTCACTTCTAAACCTTTTTTCTTTTGCTTCAGTCGTCTCATATCCTCTGCTTATTGATTCATGGTGGTAAAGCTTTGCATATGGTGTAAACATAACTTTCAAACCCAATTTTCTTACCTGCATGCAATAGTCAATGTCATTGAATGCAACCTGAAATCTTTCATCAAGTCCTCCTGCTTTCAAGTATGTTTCTTTTTTAGTCATCATGCATGCTGCCGTGACCGCACTTAACTCTTGCGGATATAACATCCTGTCATTATACCCTCTTTGTGAAGATTTAAAATGTTTATGTGAATGACCGGCAACGCCGCCAATCCCCAGAATAACTCCGGCATGCTGAACAGTATCATCCGGATAGTAAAGCATACATCCCACTGCCCCAACTTCAGGCAGTTGTGCATATGTAAGCATTTCGTCTATCCAACTCTCAGATATTATCTCAACATCATTATTTAATAAAATAATGTATTCTCCATCTACATTTTTCACACCGTAATTATTTATGGCAGAAAAATTAAATCCCTTGTCCCATTCTATTACTTTTATTCCGCTTTGTTTTGATATTTCTTTATAATATTGCTTTATCTCATCACTTTGACTTCCGTTTTCTACTATTACAATGTCATAATTCGTATATTTTGTCTTTTTCCTTATTGAATCTATGCATCTCTTTAAATCATTTTTATGTTCCTTATTCGGAATGATAATAGATACTTTCCCCTTCTTTTTTATCGGATAAAATATATGCCTTTGAAACGTTTCATCATCATAGCTTATCCTGACTTCCATCCCACATCTTTCCATGTGTTCATTTAAAGCTTCTATTTCCAAAACATCCTTTTCAATCTTTTCTTCTCTTGTAATATCGTTATATTTTTTATAATACATCGGCTCCGTTATATGGACAATATATCGGTTTGCCGCATCATCGGATATTAAATTCTTCTGTTCTGTAAACCTTAATACATAATCATAATATTTTGCACTTTTTTTCTTAATATCATATCCGCCAAGTTTCTTGAAGCTTTCTGCATCAACAAAGAAAAAATCACCGATAATATTTTTGGAATAAAATGTCAATAACGAAAAGTCACTCTTATAATTATTTTCAAATGATTTTTTGACATCTTTTTTAAAATGCCATTCATCGAAATAAATTATCAGGTTTTCATCACTTTTATCTATTTGTCTTTCCAGATAAAATAATGTATAGGGATGAAGAATATCTCCTGCACTTATTTCTCCATAATACGAAAACAAACCTTCCTCTAAATAATCACATATCTCACTGTATTGGTTTACAATTTTTATTTTTACCCCTAAATCTTTATCCGCAATTTTTATTAAATCAGCTTTGATTTTTTCAGATACATTTAAGCATACTACTTCACTTACGTCCTTAATGCTTTGATTTGCAATTGAAATTATACTGGCACATATATTTTCAATTTTTTTTTCTTTGCAGGAAATACCTATCAATATTCTTTTATTAAAATTATTTGCTGACTTTCTTTGTCTTTTTATTTCATTGCTGTCAACAATAAATGGCTTTCTATATTTTCTGTTGTATTTTTCAGTTTTCAAAACATCCTTTACATGCAATATTCCATCTTTTTTTATGCCAAAATAAATTTTAAGCATAGAATTTGTCATACTATTAGAGCACAGCCGATATTTAATTTTTGCCTTAATGTTACTCAAAATACAACCTCCAATTATCTGTCTACCACAACAGGTACTCCCTGCCAAATTTTTCCATTCCTCTATTTATATATCTGTCATGTCCGTCAAATTTTATATCAGCCGGATATTTTTTTTCACTTTTTGGTATTCTTCTATTTTCAACAGCAGGATAATAAGGTGTAATAATGCTATTCCCACCTGTTTTTTCATTTTCCATACAAATTTCAAACCAGCTTTTGCGTGAAAAAACATCACAACCGTGTATTGAACAACCTTTTTTATCATACCATCTGATAAAAATATCCTTATTCATTGCAAGCATACTTCCATCAAGCAATGATACTGTCTGTCTGAAATGAAGTCTGTTCATATACCCGGAATCATTTACCGATACATTTTTGCAGAGAGGTCTTACATTATCTTTCCATTCGGTATTATAACTCCAACCTGCATTTTCGTATCTGCCTTTTTCGTTTATCACTGTATTTGATACAACTTGATTTTCCTTAGTTTCAAGACATCTTATAAGTTCTTCAACAAATCCATTATAACCGTCATTTTCATTGAAATGCATTTTGTAACCGCTTCTTGCCAAAATTATAATGTCGTATGCCAATTCATCATCTTTTTTTAATTCTTCTATAAAATTCTTATTTTTTATAACAACAACATCTACTGTATATCTTTCATCTTTGATAATTTTTTCTAACAAACTATCCTTTAAAGCTTCATCCTGTGCATATATCCTGACTCTTTTTTTGCCCGTTATTCTATAATTTACTCTATAAAACGGTCCATGTCCATACTCTAATACAATATCGTCATATTCAATTTTTTTTCTTTTCAAATGACTTTCAATTGCTTTTATTCCTGCATTAATTATGTATGGCTTTGCATCTATACCGGATGCAGACGAAGCCTGATATACCCGCCAGTAATAAAGGACTTTCTGAATGTGTATTACTTTATCTGTTTTTTCCAACAACTTAAAAAACAAATCATAATCCTGTGCACCTTCACATTCCTTGCTAAATCCTCCCACATCTTCAAACATTTTTCTCTTAAAAGCTGCCAAATGACATATAAAATTGTTATATCTAAATGTTTCCCATGAAAAATCCGGTTTAAAATTTATACTCTGTACTTTATTCGGTGTCCTGTCAAACGAAAGTTCATCGGTATAAACAAATTCCGCATCATCTTCTTCTATCGTCTTTACTACATAATACAAAGCTGACGGATGAAGGAGATCATCATGATCAAGTAATGTAATATACTCCCCTGATGCCATTTTTGCCGCTTCATTTGAATTTATTGATATTCCCTGATTTTTACCAAGATGCTTATATTTAATCCTTGCATCTTTGACTTTATATTTTTTTACAATTTCTTCAATATATCCATATCCTTTCTCGCTTGCATCAGCCAGACACAACTCCCAGTTGTTATATGTCTGTGCTCTAACTGATTCCATCATCTGAATCAAATATTCTTTCGGCGTATTGAAAAGTGGCACAATTATACTTATTTTTATAGATTTTATACTTTTATATGCTTCTTCTGTTTTTCTTTGTTCCTCAGATATTTCAAAATGGCAATACTTTTTTCCTTTTATATATTTAATTTCAAATCTGTAATATACCTTTTTTATGGCATAATTTATACCATAATCTTTTATATATCCTTTAATCTTTCCAATTTTTGCCACAATCCCCATTCTCTTCCTCGTTTCCTTAAAAATACGCCTTCTAATAACTCCCCGATAAAAGTATTATTTTAAATATTATGTTGTCTATCTTTCTCTGTCTGTATATTCCCGTTTTTTTCAATATAACTGCCCTTTTAGGAATGTATTTTACTTTCTTGCTATATTTTACAAGCTCATGTGCCAATCTCGTTTTTCTTTTTACCTCATCATCAAAAAATAATGTATTATCAGGTTCTTTTTTCTTATATAACTTATAAATTCTTATAAACTCTGACAGTTGTTTTGTTATATTCTGCCTGTTTCCTCTGAATCTTTTTACTCTGTCTTTAAATTCCTTTACTTTGCTTGTATTGTATCCAACTGTATTTGTCCCATGCTGCCTGTAACTGATATATTGATTTTTGTCATAATACACTTTTCCGTAACAGCTTGCTAAAAGATAAAACCACCAATCATGCATAACTGTAAACTTCGGCGGATAAGCTTTTGCCATATCACGCAGTTTCTTATTCATTACTATTGTACATCCTGTAACTATATTTTCCACTACAGCATTTTCAAAGCATGCTCTCTTTTCTTTCCTTGTCATCGTATTGTCAATTTCTTTTAAATTTTCATCTACAAGCAACGGACTGCAGCAATACAATAACGGTTCTTTTACATCGTCATTTGTCATATTTTTTATCTGTTTTATTCCTGCACTTAATTTTTCTTTATGCCAATAATCATCCTGATCTGAAAATGCATAATACTCCGCTTTTTCGTCAGACTTCTCCATCAATTCAAAAAAGCTTTTTATAACCCCGATGTTCTCTCCCTGATACCAGCTAATCCTGTCAGGATATTTTTCTGCGTACTCATCAAGAATCTTTTGCGTTCCGTCCTTTGAACCATCATCTCGTATAAAAAGCTTCAGACTTACGCCCATCTGCTCTTTACAGTTCTGTGCCAGTATACTGTCTATTTGCTCTCTCAAATAGTCTTTTCCGTTGTATGTGGACATTAGTACCTGTATCACTTTATTCTCCTCCCAATAAATCTGCATATATCTTGCGCATCTGCTTGTCTACAACTTCTATACTATACTTTTTGACGTGTTCCATGTTAAAAACGCCCATCTGTCTTCTTCTTTCATTTCTTGAAACAGCACTCTTTCCATACTTTTCCGTAAACATCCTTCTTATTTTAACAGCATAGTCTTCCGAATTGTGACCATTTACAAGATATCCTCCTTTTGTATGTATCACAAGTTCCCTTACTCCTCTTATATCAGAAGCTACTATTGGAAGCCCAACTGCCATTGCTTCCATAACAGCAACAGGCAGTCCCTCTCTTGCAGATGGAAAAACAAATATATCGCATTGGGACAATAGCCGGGGTATGTCTGTCACATAACCTGCAAAAAATACTTTATCGGCAATTCCAAGTTCACAAGCTCTTTTTTCAAGTTCTTCTTTCATCTGCCCTTCCCCGCAGATTAAATAAACAATTTTTAAATCCCTCACTTCCGCCAATGCTTCAAGTGCAACCATATTTTTTTTTCCTGATGTAAGTTCACCAACACTAACCATAATACGATAATCACTCGGAATACCGTATCTTATCCTTATATTATTTTCTGCTGTCTGTTCTATTTTAATATCAGGTGCATATATTTCCCAGTTCTTTTTTTTATATTCTTTGAATTTATCAAGGTAAATACCAACTCCGCTTATTTTCTCCACCTTTCCTCTTATCGGAAATTTAACTGCTCTGGCATAATCTTCATCGTTTATAGTTATAAGCCTATCCGTATATCTTGAAAGATACTTTTCCACCGGATACATTATCCAATTTTTTAACGGACATCCTGAAAAGAAATGCATTCCATGGACAGTATATATAACAGGTACATTCTTTTTTGTTTCTTTTCTGACTGCATTAGCAGCCATTCTTGTGAACACTCCGCTAAGCGGCATATGACAGTGTACTACATCATAATCACCTCTAAACATTTCATTTTTCAACTGTTCATATGCTTCTTTTATATTTTTTATTGATGGTTTTCTTAGAAAATCTATTTGATGAGTTATGATTTGTGTATGTTCCAGTCTGCTGTTATCTTTGCCATACACTACAACGTTAAGATTTGTTGCATAATGTACTTCATATCCCATTTCCTGCAATATTTTTACATTATTCATCTCATGCTGCGGCACAAAACCGCTCACTCTTGCAACAATAAGTGCCTTTTTATTTTCATTGATCATTTTTTACAATTTCCTCAACTATCTTTTCCACTGACTCTGCATTTTCATCCACATTTTTCTCAGCCGTCGTCTGGTTGTCTGCAACACCCTCTGTTGCCTCTTTTTTCAACACTGTTTTAACTGTCATAAGTATAAGTTTTATATCTGTCCATAATGAATAGTTTTCAATATAAAATAAATCCAGTTTTAATTTGTCATACGGTGTTGTATTGTATTTTCCATAAACCTGTGCATAACCGGTAAGCCCCGCTTTTACCCTTGTCCTAAACGGAAATTCCGGCATTTCCTCACAATACTGTTTCATTATCTCCGGTCTCTCGGGTCTTGGTCCCACAAATGACATATCTCCCTTTATTATATTGAACAACTGTGGCAATTCGTCGACACGCGTTGCCCTGATAAATTTCCCTACCGGAGTGATACGCTCATCATTTTCCTTTGCAAGTTTTGCAACACCGTCACCCTCTGCATTTACTATCATACTCCTAAATTTATATATTTCAAACTCTCTCTCATATTTCGTACAACGGATCTGCTTATAAAACACCGGACCTTTGTCGTAAAGTTTTATTGCTGCCGCCGTAAACAGCATAACCGGTGATGCTATAATTGTCATAGGTACAGCTATAATAAGGTCTAATGCTCTCTTAAATAATCTCTGGTCAAAGCTTAATGTATATCCTTTTGAGAGAAGAAACGGTGTATCAAATACATGAATCCTGTCTGACCCCATAAGTATAATATCTGAAATTTTTGGTATTACATACGCTCTCACTTTGTTTGCATAGCAATATTTCAACATGTCATTTCTTTTTTCTGCCGATATATCACCTATAATTACTGCCTGAAATTTTTTTATTTTCTCTGCTATCTTGTCAATGCCCTCATCTATGTTTATCGCATCATATATTGCATACTTGTCCCTTCTTGCCTCAACTTTATATACAAGGTCAGCCGCCGGTCTGTCTCCATATATCAATAATATCTTCCACGGCTGGAATATTCTGTTGTAAAAATGTATAATCAGAAAATTCCATATTGTTGAAACCAACATTTCTACTGCCATTATACCCACAAGATAAATAGGATTTACAAATCCGAATGCAAGCAGTGATATAATAAAATACATAACTACATTCGACAAAAAAAGACTTAGATACTGTGACAGCATAACTTCAAGCCTTCTGTATTGTCCTATCTTCATGCTTCCATACATCGTTGAAAAGAAAAACAATATCATTGCATACAAGCCGATGATTGCATAATGTCCTCTGCGGTAGAATGTTGTAACAAACATAGTTCCCGCATAATAGTGATACCATGCATATGAAAACACGAGTGCCATCAATACTATATTTATGAGTGACGCAAAAAACAATATAGTTTTTTTGTATGGGTCATAATTTTTCATTTTTATCCTCATTTCTTACAATAACGAATACTTATCTGTCTGACATATCATATCAGGCTTGCGTACATACAGTAAATCAATACTAATCATTTTACTAATTTCTCTATTTAATGTCAACTTTAGTGTTGTTTCTTTCAAAAATGTATGTATAATATATATGTTACTGACTTTCAGCAACAATTTTATTTTAGGGAGGACTATTATGGCATATCAGAATGCTAAAAAAAATCAGGAATCTGCTGAAAAAAAATATCCATTGGGACTTTTACTTCCAATTATTGCTATACTCGGTGTGATTCCGCTTATTACTTATATGTATAAATATTATACAAAACTGGAAAATTTTGAATGGTTTAAGGGTTCGTCACAAACACTTGACTTTTTCCTTCATACAAAGCTTGTCTGGTTCATCATTGCATGTGTCTATATTATTTTTTGTCTTATCTATGTAATCTTTGCAGATGAGCAGAAGGCGGCATGGACTAAACAACTGATACCGCTTGCTATTTATTGTGGTATCACTTTTATATCAGCTCTTGCATCTAAATACAGATCATTTTCTTTTTCCGGAATTTACGAACAGTTTGAACCTGTATGGGCTCTCATGGGTTATTGTCTTACCGCATACTACTGCTTTTTCATTATGCGTTCGGAAGCAGCCGTAAAGCGTATTATGCCATGGTTTGTTGCCGGCATATCAGTCATGACTGCCCTCGGTCTGTCACAGGCATTCAAACATGACTTTTTCCGTACAGACTTAGGTTTTAAGCTTATGACACCGTCAAACTACACCGGAAATAAATTCAAATTCAATTTTGAGGAGGGACGTACATATCTTTCTTTATATAATCCAAACTATGTTGGCTTTTATGTATGTCTTGTGGTTCCAATCCTTGCAGCTCTCATCTTTACATGTAAAAAAGTCTGGGCAAGACTTGGATGTACTTTCCTTATAGTAGCCCTCATGGTAATACTTTTTGCATCACAGTCACGTGCCGGTATTCTTGCACTTATGTTCTCACTTATAGTAATGCTTCTCTGTATGAGAAAGGTGTTTATCAAGAATATTAAAATAGTTATTATTGCGGTGATACTGTTTATAATTGCATTTATCGGGATAAATGTTGCAAATCATGGTATTCTTATCAATCGTTTAAAAACAATGTTCAACAGTGAGGCTGAATACCATCCGCTCAGTGAGATTACAACAAACAAAGACAACGTTTCAATCGTCTACAACAATAACACTCTTGTTGTTAAATGCTCACAGGATTCAAACGGAAATGATATATTTGAACTTTCTGACAAAGCAGGCAATAAGATTTCTCATTCACTTAACGAAGATAAGTCTGCTTACGTTATAAATGATGAAAGATTTCCTTTTTCATTTACTTCCGTTCGTTCCGATAGCTTCAATGGTTTTCAGGTTACTATTGATGACAAACAGTGGTACTTTACAAACATGATGAAAGACAATGATACAAGTTATTACGGAATGTCAAACGGTGCCATCATGAAATATACCAAACAGGATACTTCAATTCCTTTCCTCGAAAAGCACTACCATTTTGCTAACATGCGTGGTTATATCTGGGCTAGAACAATTCCTCTTTTAAAGAAGTATTTCTTCCTCGGTTCAGGTCCTGATACTTTTATCATTGCATTCCCTAACAATGATGCAGTTGGACTATACAACTCAGGCCATACTAATGAAATCATCACAAAACCTCATTGCATGTTCCTGCAGATAGGTGTCCAGACTGGTGTCATTTCGCTGATTGCATTGCTTGTTTTCTTTATATGGTACCTGGTAAGCAGCTTAAAACTCTACTGGAAACATGATTTTAACGGTTATATGTCCAAAATCGGTGTGAGCATATTCGTTGCAGTTATAGGTTATCTTATAATCGCTCTCACCAACGATTCATGCATCGCAGTAGCTCCTATCTTCTATGCTTTAATCGGTATGGGACTTGGTATCAATTACAAGTTAAAAAATGATAAGGAAGAAGTGGCAGAAACTGCACAGTCATAAAATGATGCAAATGGCAAAATACCTTTTGATCCCAATATCATAACCTCACAAAAAAATAACACCAATCACTTTATGATGATTGGTGTTATTTTTTTGTGTATATCATAATCTTCGGTGTACGGCCCGGTATACGATATACACAGATATAGCAAATCATGTCCAATATTTTCAAACTCCCGGATGTGTGTACGGCCACTTCTTCAAATTTGAAAATATCTTCTCATGTTTACCGCTTGAGTAAGTATTTTACCTTTTTGCTATCCATTAATAATATCGGATTTTTTTAGAATTTAATTAACAACTTTTATCATTATTTTGCCAATTCGAGCATTTTCTGAAGCGGTTTACATGCCTCATTCATAATATCATCAGAAAGAAGCACTTCCTCTGTCGGATTTTCCATAACTGCTGCCACTTTTTCAAGACTTACCTTCTTCATATTCGGACAGAACTGTCTGTGACCTACCGAATAAAATTTCTTATCAGGATTCTGTTTACTGAGTTTAAAGAAAATTCCCATCTCTGTACAGATAATAAATTTCTTGCACTTACTCTCTGTAGCATAATCAAGTATTCCTGCTGTACTTCCTATATAATCGGCAAGTTCAAGCACATCCTCCGTGCATTCAGGATGTGCAAGTACGAGTGCATCAGGATGATGCTCTTTTGCTTCTGCGACAAGTTTTGGGTCAATACTCTTATGGACATGACAGAAACCGTCGTTAAATATAAATTCTTTTTCAGGAAGCTGTTTTGCAACATATCTTCCAAGATTATTGTCAGGGACAAAGAATATTCTTTTATTTTTTATATTCTTTACTACCTTAATTGCGTTTGAGGATGTTACACACACATCTGACACAGCCTTTATCTCTGCTGTCGAGTTTACATAACAGACTACAGCCACATCGTCATACTGCTCTCTAACCTCTTTTATACGGTCTACAGTAACCATATGAGCCATAGGGCAATCTGCTGTCACATCTGCCATATATACATGTTTTTCAGGATTCAAAAGTTTTGCGCTCTCTCCCATAAATGAAACTCCGGCAAATAATATATTTTTTGCCTCTACCTCTGTAGCAACTTTGCTCAGATAAAATGAGTCGCCTACATAGTCTGCTATATCCTGAACAGCACCATCTACATAATAATGTGCCAATATAACAAAATCATTTTCTTTTTTTAATCTCTCAATCTTTTGAATAAGTTCTTCCATTTTTATCTCCATTTCATTTTAGTAATATATCAGGATTCATCGGCTATTGCCTTAATTATTTTCTATACAGCTGCTTATAAGCTGTTCAAGCTGCTCATAAGATTCTACTTCATTTACTTTTCTTCGTATCGATGATGAGTTTTTGTATCCTGCCGTATACCAGCCCACATGCTTTCGCATCTCACGTATTCCAAGATATTCACCTTTATATTCTATCTGTAGTTTTGTATGCCTTAATATCATGGCAGCAACTTCATCAAACGACGGCTTTTCAGAATATTCACCTGTTTCTTCATATTCTTTTATCTGTCTAAACAGCCACGGATTTCCTCTTGCTCCTCTTGCAAGCATAAGTACGTCACAGCCCGTTTCTTTTTTACATCTGACTGCATCCTCCGGTGTGAATATATCACCACTCGCTATAACCGGAATTGTCACCGCTTCTTTTACTTTTTTTATAATCTCCCAGTCTGCTTTTCCCGAATAATACTGTTCCCTTGTCCTGCCGTGTACCGCAATCGCACTTGCACCACTTTGTTCCATCAGCTTTGCAAATTCAACAGCATTTATATTGTCATCATTGAAGCCTTTTCTGAATTTCACTGTTACCGGCTTTTTAATTCTGTCTGATATTACTCTTACAATCTTAGATGCAAGTTCCGGATTTTTCATAAGTGCCGAACCCTCACCATTGTTTACTACCTTCGGTACGGGACACCCCATATTTATATCCAATATATCAAAATTTCTTTTCTCTATCTGCTCTGCCATATCTGCCATGAGTTCAGGTTCTGAGCCAAATAACTGTAATGCTATCGGATGTTCTGTGTCATCTATTTGCCACAATGGTTCCGTATTTTTATTTTTATAATAAATACCTTTGGCACTTATCATTTCCGTATAAAGCAAATCTGCACCAAATTCTTTACATATGGTACGAAACGGCATATCCGTGACTCCCGCCATCGGCCCCAATGCAAGGTCACCGTCTATCTTTACATTTCCAATATAAAATTCACTCATATTTCTCTCTATTTTTTCTGTTTGCTGTAGATAAGCTGCAATCCCTTTAATGTGAGATCCCCATCATATATTTCAATAGACTTTGTATTCTCATATACTACTTTTCCAAGTCCGCCTGTTGCAATAACTTTTGCATTCATAAGTCCTGATTCTTCCTTGATTTTTCTTATTATATATTCAGTCTGACCTATAGTTCCATAAAAAAGTCCTGCCTGCATGGCTGAAATGGTTTCTTTTGCAATGATATTTCCCGGACATTTTATTTCTATCTCAGGAAGATTAGCTGTGTTGTTCCAAAGTGCATTTGCCGAAATTCTTATTCCCGGACTTATAACCCCACCCTTAAATGCTCCATCGGCTGTCACAAGGTCATATGTTGTAGCGGTTCCGTAATCTACTACTATTATAGGACCTCCGTAAAGTTCAAATGCACTCACGGCATCTACTATTCTGTCAGGACCTATCTCTTTAGGATTCATCGTATCAATCCTTATACCTGTTTTTGTCCCTGCTCCCACTACTATAGGATGGCAGTCAAGGTATTTTATTATTCCGCTTGTAAAGGAGTACATCATTTTAGGTACAACTGATGCGATTATAACTTCAGTTATGTCATCAGGTTTGTATCCCTTCTGCTCCAATATATTACATAATAATTCTCCGTATTCATCCGATGTCCTTGGTACCTGTACCGTAAATCTGAATCTTGCGGCAAGCTTTTCTCCATCAAATACTCCAAATGTCACATCTGTATTTCCAACATCTACTGCTAATAACATGCTTCTATCCTCACATTTCTATATCGTCTGTCTGGTGCAAAATCACTGCTCTATAATATTTTTCAAGTGACTCGAGTAAATCTCTTTTTTCATTCTGAAGTGCTTTTATTTTTAATGCACTTCCTATCTCATCAAATGAAAAGTCATCCTCCTCGGCTACAACATTCATATAAAGATTTCCGTCTTCATCATATTGTAATGAAAAAATCCCGCCTATTTCAGCCGTATACAGCACACACATAATCTGTAACTCGTCCTTTATAGCCTGTGGAAGTGAACTGAAGTTTTCATTCAGGTAATATTTCTGCTCATAAGCATTCGCTGCACATAATATCACGGCATCACTGTTTATATCTGCCTCATCATACATAACCGTATAACCCCCTTACCGATACTTCTCCAGACACTATACTTTTTATGCCTTCTTTTGTTTCAACTAACAGAGAGCCATCCACATCTATCCCTCTTGCTATTCCAATCTCTTCATCTTCCGGTTTTGCTGTCTCCGCCATGCCGTAAAGCACTTTTACTTCACTGTTCATGCTTATAAGCATGGAATTATATTCGTCTGTAAGTGCCGACAAATCATTTGTTTTGAGAAACTCTTTATAATAGCTGTCAAACTTTTCTACAACCTTTGCCGCCAGTTCATTTCTGTTCACTTTTCTATCCGTTTCAAGATATATGGATGATGCATTTTTTCTTATTTCCTGTGGTATCTCATCATCATTTACATTTATTCCTATACCGATGACTGCATAGTTGACATAGTTCATCTCAGAACTCATCTCGGTAAGTATGCCACATATCTTCTTTTTATTGATAACAATATCATTCGGCCATTTAATCTTTGCTTCTGTATCGCATATATCTTTTATGGCTGTTGCTACTGACATTGCCGCAAGAAGCGTAATTCCCGAAAGATATTTAGGCTCAATTCTCGGTCTTATCAGAAGGGTCATAAATACATTGGCTCCTTTTTTCGAGCACCAGCTTCTTCCCCTTCTTCCCTTTCCTGCCGTCTGTTCATCCGATATTATCAGTGTTCCTTCTTCCTCACCAAGTTCAGCAAGCTGTTTCGCTTTCGTATTTGTCGAATCTATTGTTTCAAAAGCTTCTACCTTTTTGCAGATACATTCCTTTGAAAGATAACTCTCTATAGCTGATGAATTTAATATATCCGGCTCACTTATAAGTTTGTATCCCTTATTTGATACGGATTCTATCTCAAATCCTTTTTCTTTTAATTGTGAAATATTTTTCCAAACAGCCTGTCTTGATACGCCAAATATCTCACACAATCTCTGCCCTGATACACACTCTTCTCCTGCTGTACGCAGTATGCGTAATATTTCGCTTTTCATGTTAATCACCATTTTTCTGCAGTGCTATTATTCTTATCTCTCACCAAGTGTTGCTACCATTACTGCTTTTATTGTATGCATACGGTTTTCTGCCTCATCAAAGACTACTGACTGTTCAGATTCAAATACTTCATCTGTCACTTCAAGTTCACTCATTCCGAACTTCTCATAAACTTCTTTGCCAATCTTTGTCTTAAGGTCGTGGAAAGCTGGAAGACAATGCATAAATATAGCATCTTTGCCCGCATTTTCCATAACTTTTTTATTTATCTGATATGGAGATAAAACCTTTATTCTCTCTGCCCATACCTCATCAGGCTCACCCATTGATACCCATACATCAGTATATAAAACATCTGCTCCTTTTGTTCCACTTTCAACATCCTCAGTGAGTGTGATTGAACCGCCTGACGCTTTCGCATATTCCTGACACTGTTCAACAAGCTCCTGATTTGGGAAATATTCTTTTGCCGTACATGCAGTAAAATGCATTCCCATCTTTGCACATGCAATCATGAGTGAATTTCCCATATTATAACGGGCATCACCCATATAAACAAGTTTCACTCCTTTAATTTTTCCTAAATGCTCCCTTATTGTAAGTAAATCTGCAAGCATCTGTGTCGGATGATACTCATTTGTAAGACCGTTCCAAACCGGAACTCCTGCATATTTTGCAAGTTCTTCAACTATGTCCTGTCCATATCCTCTGTACTCGATTCCGTCAAACATTCTTCCGAGAACTCTTGCAGTATCAGGTATACTCTCTTTCTTTCCTATCTGAGAACCTGACGGGTCAAGATATGTAACACCCATCCCCATATCATGTGCTGCCACTTCAAAAGAGCATCGTGTACGTGTGCTTGTCTTTTCAAATATAAGTGCAATATTTTTATCTGTGTAGTTTTTAATTGATATTCCGTTTTTCTTTTTTGCCTTTAAATCAGCCGACAAGTCAATCATATACTGTATTTCTTCCGGTGTAAAATCCTTTAAAGTAAGAAAGTTGCTTCCTTTTAAATTGATAGCCATTGATATGTCCTCCATTTCTTTTTCTTATATGCATATAGAGTCTGCCCTCGACAGACTCTAATCTATTAAAATTTTAAAAAATGCTGTTCATGTATTTTTGTTTTATGACTCTTTTGCAATCTCTGTAACAGATTTTGCGAGCCCTGCAAGTCCTTGAATTTCAGACGGAATTATAATCTTTGTAGCTTTTCCGTCTGCTGCCTTAGCAAATGCATCAAGGCTCTTTAATTTAATTACATTATCTGAAGCAGCTGCCTCATTGAGCATTCTTATTCCGTCTGCATTTGCTTGCTGTACTGCAAGTATAGCCTGTGCCTGACCTTCTGCTTCACGGATAGTTGCTTCTTTTTTAGCTTCTGCTCTAAGAATTGCCGCCTGTTTTTCTGCTTCCGCATCAAGAATTGCTGACTGCTTCTTTCCCTCTGCCACAAGTATCGCAGACTCTTTCTCTCCCTGTGAGCGAAGGATTGCTTCACGCTTTTCACGCTCTGCTTTCATCTGTTTTTCCATGGCATCCTGAATTGCTGCCGGCGGAATAATATTTTTAAGCTCAACTCTGTTTACCTTGATTCCCCATGGATCAGTTGCAGTATCAAGTGAGGAGCGCATCTTTGCATTTATTATTTCTCTTGATGTAAGAGTCTCATCAAGTTCAAGTTCTCCGATTACATTTCTAAGTGTTGTAGCTGTAAGATTTTCGATTGCCATAATCGGATTTTCCACACCGTATGTGTAAAGTTTAGGGTCTGTTATCTGATAAAAGATAACTGTATCGATTCTCATTGTAACATTATCTTTTGTTATAACCGGCTGTGGCGGAAAATCTGCCACCTGCTCTTTTAAATCAACTTTTCTTGCAACTCTGTCGATAAAAGGGATTTTGAAATGTATTCCAACTCCCCATGTTCCCTGATAACCTCCAAGTCTCTCGATAACATATGCTCTTGCCTGTGGCACTACATTTATACACGATAAAAGTATGATAGCCACTATTACTACTACTACTATTAAAAATTCCATTTTTTCAATTCCTTTCTACCAAATCTCTTTTTCAACTATAAGTTTCACACCTTTTATTTCTTTTACCCTGACTTTTGAACCTTCCGGTATTATTTCTTTTTCATCAGCACTTCTCGCCGTCCACTCAAGCCCCCTGACAACGACTGCACCTTTTTGATTGAAATTGTCAATCTCCTCTGTAACTTTTGCCTCTTCTCCGATAATACTATTTATATTCGTCTTGGTTCTGCTGTTGTTTAAATATTTTTCTGCAACAGGTCTGGTAAACAAAAACAATATAACAGATACTATGCCAAACAATGCAAACTGTACGGCAATCGGTGCATGAAAGAGTGCTGCAACCACCGCTACAAGTGCTCCTGCCGCAAACCATATGCTAGTAAGTCCCATCGTGATTATCTCTATAATGAGAAGTACCGCCATGGCTATAAGCCAATACATCGGTTCCATACCTCTTCTCCTCTCCCAATATTTATGCGTTTTTTTTTCGCATATATGCGCTAAATATAGCTCAAATGACTATTTTTGTCAACTGATATCATTTTCCTCTTTTCTGTCTCGCAATCTCGTACATTATTATAGCTGCGGATACCGCTGCATTAAGTGATTCCAATTTGCCCTCCATAGGTATTCTTATCCGCTTTGAAGCTTTTTCAAACACCTCATCTGATACACCGTTTGCCTCGTTGCCTATAATGAACGCGGCACCATTTGTATAATCTATACAGTCATAAACTTCACTGCCCTCCATAGCAGTTGCAAAAACTTCATATCCTGCACCTTTTATCTCGTCTATAACACCTGTAAGTGACTGCACATAGCAAAATGGTACACGGAATATCGCTCCCATCGTAGAACGGACTACTTTAGGATTGAACAAATCAACGCTTTCCCTGCTCATAATGACTCCCGACATCCCGGCACCCTCAGATGTTCTCACTATGGTTCCAAGATTTCCCGGGTCTCTCAAATCATCTAAAAGAATCCATGACTTCCTGTCATCTGATAATATATCCTTTATATCATATTCAGGCATGTTTACAACCGCTAACACCCCCTGTGGTGTAACTGTATCAGAAATCTGTCTGAATACATTGTCAGCTACAATTTCATACGGTATTTCTTCAATTTTCTTTCCGATACTCTGTGCAGTCTTTTCAAGTGCAGATTCAGATACATACATTTTATCAAGTTTCTTAAAATTTATTGCTTCCTGAACCATTTTTATTCCTTCAACAACAAATTTTTTTGTCTTTTTTCTTTCTCTCGCCTGTTTCTGAAGCTTGATAATCTCTTTTATCTGCCCATTTGATTCACTTGATATTATTGATTCTTTTGACATTTAACAAAGTTTCCTCCTGCGTCCTATTCTTCATTCATCTTGGCAAGTCTTGCCGTCTGGTCTGCTGCAATGATATTTTCAAGAAGTTCGTTTATGTCTCCGTCAAGAATTTCCCCAAGTCTGTGACTTGTATATTTAATTCGATGGTCTGTAACTCTTCCCTGTGGAAAGTTGTATGTTCTGATTTTTTCTGAGCGGTCACCTGTTCCTACCTGACTTCTTCTCTCTGCTGCCTGCTCACTGTTTGCTTTCTCCTGCTCCATGTCATAAATTCTTGAACGAAGAACTTTCATAGCCTTATCCTTGTTTTTAAGCTGTGATTTCTCATCCTGACATGTTACAACAATTCCTGTAGGTATATGTGTAATTCGCACTGCCGAGTCAGTTGTATTTACACACTGACCACCGTTTCCTGATGCTCTGTAAACATCTATCTTACAGTCATTAGGGTCTACATGCACATCAACTTCCTCAACCTCCGGCATAATAGCTACAGTTGCTGTTGACGTATGAATTCTTCCGCCTGACTCTGTTGAAGGTATTCTCTGTACACGGTGAACACCACTTTCATATTTAAGTTTTGAATATGCGCCTGCACCTATTACCATAAATACTATTTCCTTGAAACCGCCTATTCCGTTTTCGCTTGCACTCATCACTTCAACTTTCCATCGGTTTGCCTCCGCAAATTTTGAGTACATTCTGAACAGGTCTGCTGCGAAAAGGGCTGCTTCATCACCACCTGCGCCACCACGAATTTCAACGATAACATTCTTTTCATCATTAGGGTCTTTTGGAAGCATGAGTATCTTTAATTCCTGCTCACACTTTTCAACAGTCTCCTTGCACTCATTAAGTTCCTCTTTGGCAAGCTCACGCATTTCCTCATCGCTTTCCTCGTCAAGAATTGCAAGACTGTCCTCTATTCCGTCTTTTGCAGCCTTATACTCTTTATATTTTTCTACAATAGGTGTAAGTTCATTCTGCTCACGCATAAGCTCTCTGTATTTCTTCTGGTCATTTATAACCTCAGGCTCTGTAAGCATCATATTTATTTCTTCTAAGCGCCCTACAAGTTCCTCTAATTTGTCAAACATTATTTTCCCTCCATTTATATTATTCTTCCGATAACCACTCTGTCATTTTTGCACAAATCCTTCTTTATGACAATATCCACGAAACCTTCACTCTCAAAGATTTCTTTTACTGCCTGTCCCTGGTCGTAACCTATTTCCATAAAAATCATTCCCTGAGAGTTAAGATATTTCTTTCCTTCTTTTGCAAGAATCCTGTAAAAACTAAGACCGTCCTCCCCTCCATCAAGGGCAAGCCAAGGGTCATGTTCTCTTACCTCAGGTTCCAGAGTTTTTATCACATCAGGTCTGATGTATGGTGGATTTGATACTATAATATCATATTTTTCTGAGATATTTTCAAACATATCACTTTTTATAAAAGAAACAGGAACATTATTTAAATCTGCATTTTTCAGTGCAGTTTCAAGTGCTTTTTCCGATATATCCGCACCGGTGCACTCAGCCGTCTGAACAAACTTTTTGACAGATATTATAATACATCCTGAACCGGTACACATATCAAGAATTTTTTTGTCATTCGCATATGATATGACATTCTCGACAAGACATTCAGTATCCTGTCTTGGAACTAAAACGTTTTCATTCACAAAAAAGTCAAGTCCCATAAATTCCTGTTTTCCTGTTATATGCTGAAGCGGTATACGCTTCTTCCTCTTTCCTATAACTTCTATATAAGCATTTGCCTGTTCTTCCGGAATTTCTTCATTTCTTCTGATAAAAAATGATGCTCTCGACATATCTGTCACATATTCAAAAAGATACCAGGCATCAATCGCAGCATCAGAAATATCCGATGCCAAAAGTTCATTTTCGCCTTTTTTTAATAATTCTTTATATGTAAACATATTTATTTTGAGTCCTCCTGAAATTTTTTCCAGTCAAACACTGCCTCAACTGATGCTATAGCAACTTCTATCATTGAATCATCAGGCTCTTTTGTCGTAAGCTTTTGTAACATCATTCCCGGTTTGCTCAATATATTTACAAGCACATTCTCTGATTTTCCGGCAAGACGTATAAATTCATAAGATACTCCTGCTATAACAGGCACAAGCACTATTCTGTATAATACTTTAAGCCACATGTTGTCAACTCTTATAAAAATAAAGAAGATTATACTTATAAATAATACAATAAAAATAAAACTCGTTCCACATCTTTTATGTTCTCTCGACTGTTTTCTCACATTCTCAACAGTGAGTGGCAGCATATGTTCCACACAATTTATGGTTTTATGCTCAGCACCGTGATACATAAATACCCTCTTTATATCCTCAACAAAAGAAATCGCAAAAACATAACCTATAAACAGAATTATCCTTATAATTCCCTCGATAACTGCAAGCACTTTTGCAGATTTAATAATACTTTTCAATAACTCTGATATGAAAAACGGCAAAACCATAAAAATTCCGACTGCAAGAACAATCGACAATATGACTGTAAATGTTGTCTCTATCTTCTCATGCCTTTCCTTTGCGGCATCATCCATTTGTTGTCTGTTTTCCTCTTCCTCGTCTTCATAATACTTTGAAGAATCAGTAAGGCTTTTCATTCCGAGAACAAGAGACTCCACAAATGTAACCACACCTCTTATTATAGGCAGGTCGCAAACAAAATATTTATCTCTTAAACTTTGGCAATGTCCCTTTTCAACTTCTATCTCTCCATCAGGTTTCCTCACGGCAACGGCATACCTGTCCCTGTTTTTCATCATAACTCCTTCAAGAACTGCCTGACCTCCTATGCCTGACGGTTTCACAACTAATTTTTTATTCATATGGCAAACCTCAGATTTCCGCTATACTATGTACATTATGCTATAATATATGAAAAATGGTCACAGCCCCCTTTTGGTTGCTGTGACCATCTATAAGACCGAATCTTACGTTATAGTTATACAGATACTAATTTGCCTGCATGCCATATTTACGGTTGAACTTATCAATCGCACCACGAGCCTTAACAGATTTCTGCTGACCTGTGTAGAAAGAATGACATTTAGAACAGATTTCTACGTGAATTTCTTCCTTTGTAGAACCAGTTACAAACTCATTACCACAGTTGCAAACAACTTTAGCCTGATAATAATTAGGATGAATTCCCTCTCTCATGTCTTATGACCTCCATTCCGCTGTCACACTGACAGCAAATACATATCACGAAAAAGATCACACCCAGCATGTAGGACTGTATCTTTTCGATTTCAATTTTCAACACAACTACATTAGTGTAACACATTGTGCTAAAAAACGCAAGTATATATTTTATCTTTTTGAAATTCCAGAATTATATACGTTTTGCCCAATTTTTCTGACCAAATCTTTTTAGAAATGGATTTTTCTAGAAATGGATTTTTCTTATCATTTCAACAAATTCCCTGTTATTTCTTGTCTTCCTGAACAAATCTATAATTTTTTCCAACGCTTCTTCATTTCTCAGCGCTGCAAATGCTTTTCTTATTCTATATGAGGCATCTTTCTCATCCTGTGTAAGCAAAAGGTCATCTCTTCTTGTGCTTGACTTCGGTAAATCAATAGCAGGGAACACTCTTTTTTCAGAAAGATTTCTGTCTAAAACAAGTTCCATATTACCTGTTCCCTTAAATTCCTCAAATACAACATCGTCCATTTTACTTCCCGTATCAACAAGTGCAGTTGCGAGAATTGTAAGACTTCCTCCCTCTCTCATATTTCTTGCTGCTCCGAAAAATTTCTTAGGCATATGAAGTGCTGCCGGATCAAGACCTCCTGAAAGAGTTCTTCCGCTAGGTGCCACCGTAAGGTTATATGCTCTTGCAAGTCTTGTGATGCTGTCGAGAAGTATCATAACATCCTCTCCGTGTTCTACAAGTCTCTTCGCTCTCTCAATAACCATCTCCGAAACTCTCTTATGATTTTCAGGCAGTTCATCAAATGTCGAATATATAACTTCGACATTGTGACCCATAATCGATTCCTTGATGTCAGTAACTTCCTCAGGTCTTTCATCAATAAGAAGAACAATTATATGCATCTTTGGATAATTTGTTTTAACCGCTTTTGCCACCTGTTTAAGAAGTGTTGTCTTTCCTGTCTTTGGCTGTGAAACTATCATTCCACGCTGTCCTTTACCGATAGGTGCGATTATATCCATAATTCTCATTGAAATGCTGCTGCCATCTGTTTCAAGCCTTATTCTGTCATCTGGGAATATCGGTGTAAGCTGCTCAAATTTCGGTCTTGTCAATAGTTCCTCGACAGGACAACCATTTACTGTAGTGACATATAACATTGCCGCAAATTTTTCTGTCTGGCTTCTTATCTTAAGATTACCTTTAAGTATATCTCCTGTGCGAAGTCTGTATTTCTTAATCATGGCATGTGATACATATACATCATCATCTCCCGGCAGAAAGTTGTCGCATCTTATGAAACCATAGCCTTCTGCCATTATTTCAAGAATACCTTCCCTTGTCTCTCCACTGTCAAGCTGGCTTATATCAAGCTGCTTTTCCGGTTCTGAAGCATTCTGATTATAATTATTCTGATAATTATTATTTGAATATTGATTATTCTGATACCCATTATTGGAATTGTACCCATTCTGCGAATAACCGTTTGAGCCGTTATTCTGATTATAATTGTTCTGATATCCACCATGATTTGAATTTGACTGATATGAATTGTTGCCGTTTGACAAATATCCCATGTTTTGATTTGAATACGGATTGTTTCCCTGTCTTGAATTTATTCTTCCGTTGTTTCTCTGCTGGCCACGAACATTGTTTGTTCTTCCCTGATATTGATACCCGCCTTCTCTTCTGGCTCTGTATGTATTTCTATGGTCTTCACCATAATAATCATTATTTTTTACATATGAACCCTGATTCTGCGGTCTTTTTTCTTCCTCTTGTATTTCCTCAGTATTTTCCTCATCATTTTTTTGAGCACTCTCTTCTAAGACTTCCTCTTTTGCCGTATTTTCCACAACAGCATCTTCGTCTTTTTCTTCTGTGTTCTCTTCTGCCTCCTCAGACTGCTTTTCCTGAATACTTAAAAGCAATTCCAAAAGTTCCCGCTTTTTATATGTAGTTACATTCTTAACGCCCATTTTGCGTCCGGCAACTCTAAGTTCAACAAGAGACATTTTTTCTAAATCTGCCATTCCATTGCTCCTTTACAAATACATTTTGATTTCTTATTTGATTTTCATAAATTATATTGACGATTCCGGGATTTTAATTTCACGATAGTGTCTGAATAATTTTAGCTAGTACATTTAATATCAATATACACAATCTTTTCGTATTTGTAAAGGACAGCTTTAAATCAATTATTTTCGCTGCGGCTGATTTAACTTAATCAAGATTAAGTTTTCTATTTAACAGAAATACACTCACCGCATAATATACTACAGTCATCACTATCATTATAACAAGGCTTCCACTAAGCACATCTTTTACATAAGCGCCGACATTAACTATGTCAGTGGTATCAGCGCCAACAAATCCTTTGGATATTGATACTGCCGCAAGCAGTACTATTGAAATCATCTGCATGATCATATAACCTGCAAAGTATACAATAAACGAGAGTATATCTTTATTCATTTTCTTTCCAAATGAATATCCTATCGTTATAGCTCCAAATATCTGACTTATACCATATACCATTCCTACTGTCAGCGAAGCTGCAGTAAGCCACATACAAGCTGTGTCAAATCCGCTTTCTCTCATACTTTCCGTCATTTTTTTCAGGATTGTAAAACACCATGATAGTTTACCTGTCGATACCGCCACTGTAATATAGGTTCCTGCCACATTTACAAGAAACAATATGAGTGTTGATAAGAATTTTCCGGTAAATATTTCTCCCTCACTTACCGGCAATGTATGTGTCAGATATCCTTCATCTTTAAACATGTTTTTTCTGAAATGTAAAACACATGCCACCATTGTAACTCCAAATCCGGCTGCTATGCCTAAAATGTGCAGCACGAACGTAACCTCTTCCAACGCCATCCACTGAATTGCTCCCGGATATATCTTAGTAAGTTTATCCATTATCAGGTGTAAAATTGCTAACAGCAGTATAAAACTGTAAGTACCTGCAACAATTTTTATATTTGACTTTATATCATATTTTATAAGTTTTCTTAACATGAGAATACCTCCCTGAACAAAGCATCAACTGATTTTTTTTCTTCCATTCTAAGTTCATCCACATCCCTGTGGAACATTACTTTTCCATCTTTTAAGAAAACCACCTCATCAAGTATCTGTTCAACATCCTGAATCAGATGTGTAGATATAATAACAGTAGCATCCTCGGAATAATTACTTATAATCGTCTTTAAAATATAATCTCTTGCTGCCGGGTCAACGCCTCCCATCGGCTCATCAAGAAGATATAATTTTGCTTTTCTGCTCATGACCATAATAAGCTGGACTTTTTCCCTATTTCCTTTTGAAAGTGATTTCAGTCTGCTCTCCCTGTCAAGACCGAGTTCATCAATCATTGCATTTGCTCTTTTAATATCAAAGTCCTCATAAAACTCTTCAAAAAATTTTGCTACGTCTCTAATTTTCATCCCCGGAGAAAGATAACTTCTTTCCGGAAGATACGATACAATTTTTTTCGTTTCCACTCCCACCTTTTTGCCATCTATTAAAACAGTCCCTTTATCCTGACGCAAAAGTCCACTCAATATTTTTATAAGTGTTGTCTTGCCGTGACCGTTCGGCCCAAGCAATCCGACAATCTTTCCGCTTTCCAGTTTAAGATTCAACTCATCCAACGCTTTTAAACTGCCATAGTTTTTTGATAAATTCTCACATTCCAATATCATTTATTCCACCCCCATTTTTAATTCTCACTTATATATTTTTTGAGAAGTTCTATTATCTGCTCTTTTGCATATCCCATCTTTTCCATTTGGACAACAAATATCTTTATACATTCCATGGTCATCTCCTCCTGCAATTTATCCGTCTTTTCCTTACTGTCCGAAACAAAACGCCCCGCTGTTCTCTGAGAATAAACAAGGCCTTCCCTCTCCAGCTCTGCAAGTGCTTTCTGCATTGTGTTCGGATTTACACCAGCCTCAAGTGCCAGCTCCCTGACTGACTTTAATTTATCTCCGGCTTTCCACTCCCCCGCTACTATACGCTCTTTTATCTGACTGATTATCTGCTGATAAATAGGCTGTTCATCATTAAATTTCCAAACCAATCATATATCCTCCTTTCCTCTCATTGTATTATTGTATTACTCGCTTAATACAATAATACTATAATACAGTTTTCAAAAAAAATCAACACTCTTTTATATTTTTGACCAAATATTTCAAATATGTTATTCTTATATTAAATAGATTTCCTATACACAAATAAAAAAATCAGGCAGCTGCCTGATAAAATAAAACCAAATGGAGGATATAAAAAATGACAAACAGCGAAAAAGCTATTGCACTTCACAAAGAATGGAACGGAAAAATTGACACGACACCTAAATGTCATGTGAAATCAAGAGAAGACCTTGCTATCGCATATACCCCCGGTGTTGCTGAGCCTTGTAAAATAATTGCTAAGGACAAAAAAGAAGCTTACAACTATACCATCAAATCTAATACCGTCGCCGTTGTTTCCGACGGAAGTGCTGTTCTTGGTTTAGGCAATATAGGTCCTGAGGCTGCTATGCCTGTTATGGAAGGGAAGGCTGTTTTATTCAAGGAGTTTGGTGATGTCAATGCATTCCCTATCTGCCTTGATACTCAGGATACAGAAGAAATTATTAAAACCGTAATAAATATTGCCCCTGCTTTCGGCGGTATCAACCTTGAAGATATATCCGCTCCAAGATGTTTTGAGATAGAGACAAGATTAAAAGAGGCTCTTGATATTCCTGTTTTCCATGATGACCAGCACGGTACTGCCATCGTTGTTCTCGCAGGTATAATCAATGGTCTTAAAGTTGTCGGAAAGACAAAAGAAGAATGCCATGTTGTTGTAAACGGTGCCGGTTCTGCCGGAGTTGCAATCACAAAACTTCTTCTCCGCTATGGTTTTAAAGATGTTGTAATGTGTGACAAATCAGGTATTCTCAGCAAAACAAGCGATGAACTCAACTGGATGCAGAAAGAAATGATGGAAGTCACAAACCTTACCGGCAAGACAGGCACTCTCGCAGATGCCCTTAAAGGTGCAGACATATTTGTCGGTGTATCGGCTCCAGGTATCGTTTCCGAAGAAATGGTTAAAAGCATGAATAAAGATGCAATTCTCTTTGCTATGGCAAATCCTGTTCCTGAAATCATGCCTGACGTTGCGAAGAAGGCAGGTGCAAGAGTTGTCGGAACAGGCCGTTCAGATTTTCCTAACCAGGTAAACAATGTTGTTGCATTCCCAGGTATTTTCAAAGGCGCACTTGAAGGCCACGCAAAACAGATTACTGAGGAAATGAAACTTGCAGCAGCTCTTGCAATCGCAGGTCTTGTAGATGAAAAAGACTTAAATGAGGACAACATCATGCCTGAAGCCTTTGACCCTCGTGTTGCAAAAGTAGTTTCTGAAGCAGTAAAGGCAAATATCTAATCTGATGAGAAAAAATAAATCAATCAAAAGATGGGGTGAAAAACCTTATTATTCTCTTGATTATTACTTAAAGAAAACATTTGGTGAAAAAACATATAAAGTAGCCCTTGACGGAGGCATGAGCTGTCCAAACCGTGACGGCACTGTCTCCACAGGCGGCTGTATATTCTGCAGTAACGGCGGTTCAGGTGATTTTGCTATAAAACATAACAAAGACAACAACATAACAAAACAAATTGAGACAGCTATAGCTTTTCTCCGAGCAAAACATAAATTTGTCGGTAATAAATTCATAGCATATTTCCAATCGTTTTCAAATACATATGCTCCTGTTTCATACCTTGAAGATATTTTTTCACAGGCGATAAAACATCCTGAGGTCTGTGCTTTATCTATTGGAACCAGACCTGATTGTTTTAATGAAGATATATACAATCTTCTCGAGAAGTTAAACAAAACAAAACCTGTCTGGGTGGAGCTTGGTCTCCAGACAATGCATGAAAAGACAGCAAAACTTATAAACCGTGGCTACAAACTGAGTGTATTTGAAAACACGGTTCACGAATTAAGGAAAAGAAATATCACTGTTATTGTCCACGTCATAATAGGACTTCCCGGCGAAAAAGCAGCTGATTTGTATGAAACAATTGATTATCTTAACAAAATGGATATTCAGGGAATAAAATTACAGCTTCTCCATGTTTTAAAAAATACCGCACTTGCTAATATGATGGGAAATTTTAAGATTTTAACACTAGATGAATATATTGATATATTATGCGAATGTATAACAAGGCTCTCCCCGGACATTGTAATACACAGACTAACTGGAGACGGACCAAAAGATTTGCTTATAGCTCCTGAATGGAGTAAAAACAAACGACTGGTTTTAAATACCCTTAGCCATGAATTAAAGGTACATGAAATTTATCAGGGACAAAAATATATGCAATCTGCCAAAAATATATAATCTCACTCAAAAAAAATGTACTCTCGGAATCTTCTGTACTAAGAATTTCAAAAGTACATTTAAAAGAAATGGAGGATTTTAATGACACCGGAATCACGCAAGCTGTATAAACTTATAATACTTTATTTTTTAAGTCTGACAAGACAGCCAATGTCAAACGCTATTATTTCTGATTTTATATTACGAAATAATTATACTGACTACTTTTCAATTCAGGAAACTCTTACAAATCTCCTTGAAGACAATATGATAGAAAGCGAGCAGACACACTCAACATCATATTATAAGATAATGCCTGCCGGTCAGGAAATTCTTACATTTTTCGGAAAACAGCTTCCTGACGACACAAAAGCACAGATTAGAAAATATCTTTCTGAAAACAGGGTAAATATTGTCGAAAGTACATCTATTCACACAGATTATACTCATGTAAAAAATAAAGAGTACATTGCACGCTGTTCTTTGGTTGAACGTGGAAGCACTCTTTTAGAAGTTGCAATAAATGTCCCGACAGAGGAAGAAGCAATTCAGGTCTGTGAAAATTTCAAAAAGAAGAATGAAAAAATATATAGTTTCCTATTTAGTGAATTGTCGGTAGAATAAATTCTACCGGCTTTTGTTTTCAGAGTTATGAATATCCATCGGAATTATAACTACTGCACAAAACTCGTCTTCACATGTTTCAAACAAATGTAAACCATGATATTTTTCTACAATTCTTATGACGTTTTTAATACCTATCCCATGCAATTCACTTTTTTCCTTCTTTGTGGTTTTAAATTTATCTCCGTCCTTTTTGATTTCGCCGTTAAAGGTATTTCTTACAGACATAATAAACTTATTATTTTCTATAACTATTTTCACTTTTATCACTCTTTTACCCAAACACTTCTGAACTGCTTCTATTGCATTATTTAATAAATTCGATAACAATAATATAATGTCTGTTTCTTTCATTGTAATTCCTGATAAATTATTAATCTTACATATAAATGATGCCCCTGCTTTTTTTGCCTCATAATATTTAGTATTCATTATAACATTGATAACCGAATTGTTTGTATTTATTACGTCCATTCCCCTCATATCTGCACCACTGACTTCTTTTAGATAATCAGATAACTTTCCATAATCCCCTTGCTCAAGTAACGCACTCATGTAAAGCAAATTATTTCTGTACTCATGTGAAATACTTCTTTGCTGCATAATTTTTTCTTCCCATGAATTATACATCTCCTGCTGTCTTTTTGCATCCATCTCAAATATAAGTCTTTCCTGTTTCAGCATTGCCTTTTCAGCAAGGTCATCCATAAAAAAAATTATAAGAATATTCATTGCAATAAGACTGACTAACACAACCCATGCAAATTGTATCTCACTTTCTGACTTTAAACCAACTCCGCATTTAAGTACACCTGCAATTGCACCTGATGATATTAAGGGAAAAACCGAAAAAAATAAGACATCTCTGTTTCCATTGATATGAAAACATCTGTTACTCCCAATTTTTTTGAATATAAGCACAAATATAAGCAACACTGACTTACTCATCAATGTTACAAATGCATCTATATGACTCTGTCCATTCATATCAATCTGAAATACATCTCTGTCTATCAATATAGTAATCATATCAGCAGCTAAAAAAATAAAATCAAATAATGTTGATACAATAACTGCATTTTTTAAACTTTTCTTTCCTATTACAATACTTCCAATTATAAAAACTATAATAATTACTATTTGCTTCCCCAAAAAATTTTGTTCAAATACACCATCTATAATAAATCCCACTAATGACATAACAAAAAGCCATATAATATGTATCCATTTAGGAAATCTCAACTCAAATTCCGAAAACGCCGTGTTAAATATCAAAAAACTTGACATTTCAATAAATATCATCACATAATTCTGATATACACTCATTAAATCTCTCCCTTTTGTCTTGCATATTCCAAAATAGCATTTTTATATCTCTGTTTTGAAACAGGAATTTCAACAGAATTCATTAGCTTAACACAATACCTTTTTATATCACATACATATCTCATATTTACAATAAAACTCTGATGAATCCTAACTAATTCCTCTGCTTTAAGTTCCAGCTCTATATCATCCATCTTTTTATAAATGGTATATATTTTCTCTCTGCCATTCTCATCAAAATGAAAACTTATCTTGTGTAATGAACTTTCAATGTACATTATATTGGATATACTTACTTTTTTCGACTTTTCCTCAACAAAGTCATAAATTACTTCATCACCTTTTTTCCCAAGTTTTTTTAGTATGGTATTCAATGCCTCTTCTATATCAAATTTTAAAGTAGTATTATCTTTTATGATATATCTTATTGCATTAACCTTATATCCTGCTAAGGAATATTGAATAAATCCTGTCACAAAAACTATAAAAATAGTATCACTATATTTTCGTAATTCATATGCAGTTTTTATTCCATCTATTTCTTTCATACTTACATCTAAAAATACAATATCATATTCTGTCATTGCATTTTTCAACAGGATAAATTCTTCTCCTGACCGGTAAATATCTATTATATAAGGTAACTCTGTTTTATTAATATAATCTTCTACATATTTCTTGATTTTTTCAGCTATGACTTTTTCATCGTCACATATGGCAATTCTAATAACATCAGATTTCACACAAAATTCCTCCTAAATCCTATATAAAATTGTATCTCAAACCACCAATGCTGTAAATAAACATAGCGAAATTCTTTTTTTAATATTGTGCGACAAGCGACTTTACAAACTCTCTTGCATATGCTGCCTTTTTAGTTTTTAGCATATATACATGGTCATCTGTTGATAAACAATCTCCATCAGAAGAAATTGAAAAATGTAATTTTTTGTTTGTTGACAATGTGCACACAAAATAATTATTGGTATCACACGGCATTCCATCGATGATTTTATTATTTTGTGTCAGCTTTTTCAATTCACTTATTTGTTGTTCTTTCAATTCGACACTTTTATTTATGCTTTCATTTTCATAAACTGCACTCTCAATTTGCTCAAATTCTTTTACATCAACTTCTCTATAACCTATCCATTTTTTAATAAGCTTTTCAAGTTTACCACTTTTTAAATAAAGTTGCTTCTTATTTCTTCCTGATTGTACTTTTATTTTAATGTCTTTTGCAAAATTTTCTTCATCATCTGCCTTGACATCTACACTGAAATACCCATCATTATAAAACACCAAATTTATCGTTCTAAACTCACTATGACTGTTTAAATAAACCATATGAGCTTCAATATTTCTTCCTTTAATATCTTTATTCTGTTCAACAATTTTAGCATTTTCAATAATATCTATAAATTTCTTTGCTTCGTCCTTCGATATCTTATATTCCATACATTTTCTTGCCTGATTTGCTACAGCAATCCCCCTAAGCATACCCTGTGGAAAACACATTTTATCATCTGTAACGGTCACTTCAGTTTCATCACGATTTATGCCGTTTACAGCAATATTTTCCGAAAAAGCCCCCATTGCCAGATAATATTCTGAAACTGTATTCATATCTGCCGATGTACTATTGATATCTTTTTGAATTCCATCCGAATCACTATTATCAAACTTTTCCATAGTCGGTGCAATCGTTGCTGTCTTCTGTTCGATATTTTCCCTCACCTCTGTGTTTTTGCAACCCGTAAATCCTATTGTTGCTACAGCTAATATCACCACAACTTTATATAATAAAAATTCTTTCTTTTTCATCAATTTTCCCTTCCTAATTTTTACTATTGTTAGTTCTAACAACAATTAGAAAATATCATTTATTATTTTACTTTTCAATACGCATTGCAGTTTTAGGAATTTTATTACAGTTTTGGAAATCAACATTCCTCTTTAAATACTCTCAATTATCTGTAACAAGTTCAGCCATAAAAAAAACACCCGATAATACCAAGAGCAAGCTCTTGCATTATCGGATATTTTTTTATGGCTGAACTGTCCCAACTATTTCGGACAATCTCTGTGTATATGTGTGTTCCTCTCTTACTTTTTTACAGCCGTTCTCCGCAATTGCTTTTCTTTCATCCTCATGTACGAGATAATATTTTATCTTTTCAAGCATGTCCTCTCTGTCACTGTAACTCACAAAATCTTCCCCATCAACAAAGTGCATCGCAAAATCACTCTGGTAATTTGTAAGCAAAAATCCGCCTGCACCCATTATGTCAATCGCACGAAGCGGTATTCCGTTTCTTATACTTCTGAGTGTTATAACTTAAATACAAGCGGCATTTCATACATATAATGCACCTCGCCCATGTTCTTTATCCCCTTTAACCACGGTGTTGGTTCTGATGTATAAAGTTTCATCGGTGCTATGCTCTTTCCATTTTCAAGTTTTATATTTGGAAGATTTTCTCCTAAATATTTAAATATGCCTGTTCTGTCAAGCTGCGTCATCTTGCGGCATAAAAAATAATTGGCATATATGTACTCAATGCTCTCCATTCCGTTTTCCTGAACTTTTACCGGCATTGCTGTCATCATCTTTTCTACAATGTCAGGTGTCAGAAGTTCCTCAATAAATGTATAACCGTATATAAGCCTCTGTGACTCCATTATTCCTTCAAGATAGCCTTTTGTGTAATCATCAAGTTTAGGCTCCATTCTGTCATAAAGATTGTGTTCCTCTGTATAAAGTCTTCCGACAAATGATACATCGCTTTCTACAATCTTTCTGTCCTGTGCTGATATACTCATTTTTTCAAGTCTTTTTTCGTTTACCGCCATAGGCATATACCAGACATTTTCTACACCAAGATTTCTAAGTTCCTGAACCATAAGGGAATCAAATATAAATATTCTGTTCACTTTATTAAAAACTGATTTTGAATATGTAAGTATAAGCGGACTGTCATAACACCATGAAAGATACGGAATTTTAATATCATTGCATCCATCTGATATTACCGGATAAAAATTCGATGTAAATACTGCATCCACACTGTTTTCTCTTATATATTTTTTTATTTCTGATTTATATTTTGGGTCAATTCGGTAATTCTTTGGCTCATTTTTATACAATAATACCGAATGCCCCAATTTTTCAAATGTCTCTTTTATATCCTCTACTCCGAAACTTTTCCATGTTGGAAATAATATTTTCATATCCTTATCCACCTTTCACAAACCGTATTTCAGTTTTTATATTTATACACTTCTTATTTTTTCTATATTATATTAAACTTTTCCATTACATTTATATATAACTGTTATCAACTACGTTTATATACTCTATTGCATATTCCTTAAAAATTTTCATCATATTTTCGTCTATTCTCTCCCCACATACAGTTATTGGTATAGCCGGAGGACAGGCTATTGTCTGTGATGCACATATTCTGCCGCAGGCATCGGAAACTCTTACTTTTTTGTATGGTGAAAAAACTGCCTCTCTTATTCCAATCACTCTTTCAGCCCTGCTTAAAACAAGCTTTTTGGGTACAAGTTTTCCTTTTTTATTTCTGAAATCTTTAGTATCTGACGCCCATTTTTCAAGTCTTTCAAAATCTTTCTCATCATTTTGCGGAGTTATCATAAGTACAACAAAATATTTATCTGCATACTCACATTCTATTTTATATTTTCTAAGTTCATCTGCGAGCTCATCACCCTCCATGCCTGCTGCCGCCGTGTCAATCACTATTTTAAGCGGCTCAGTTTCCATAAGGCTTACATTATTTTCTGCAAGAACAGCTTTTGTCTTTTCTATACGCTTAATGCAGTCAGCCAGTTCAGCTCTAAACTTCCCGTCAAGATACCTGTTACACATATCAAGCGACTGCATTATAAGATATGACGGACTTGTCGAACCAAATATTGTCATATAAGAAGCAATATGAGGTGCCAGTCTTTCCCTGTATTTCTCTGACACATGAATGTACGCTCCGCCTGTCAGAACTGGCAGTGTCTTGTGAGCCGAATCACAGCATATGGCAGCTCCGCTTTGTATAGGATGTACTGTCCCGTACTTTTTTTCGTCCAAAAATGCCTGATACGCTCCATGTGCATTATCAACTATCAAAGGAATATCACATTCTTCACAAACTTTTGATATTCCCTCTATATCTGCCGTATTTCCAAGATAATCAGGAGAAGTTATATATACAGCCACCGGCTTTTGTTTTTTTTCAAGTTCTCTTTTCACATCATCAGGTGTGACCATGCTTACACATATACTGTCAGCATCTTTTGGGTACATAAATTCAACACTCAAATCAAGCAATGCAAGTGCATCTATCATTGACTTGTGTACATTTCTTGCTGCAAGCACGAATGGTTTTGTACTGCTTATTGTACTTTCAGAACTTTTTTGTTCCTGTCTTATTTTGTAATCCATGAAAACTGCCGCAAGCATTGTCTTTATACATTGCGATGACCCCTCCGTAGAATAAAATGTCGCTCCGCTTCCAAAAAGTTTTGCGGCATTTTCCTGACTTTTTTTAATAATTCCGTCAGCGTGGCTTAATACATCCGCACCATCTATCTCCGTTATGTCCTGTCTCTCGCATCCTATAAATTCTTTTCCCTTATGTCCCGGCATGTGAAATCTTGAAAAATCACTGTCTATATATTTATTTACAAAATCACAGATTGGCGTATCCATCGATTCCTCTTTTCTAAAATTTTTCTCCGATTACATCTCCCATTTTTACAATAGTTTCATAATCTTCTTTTGAATTATTGATAATCTCATCCTTAATCTTTATGCTGTCTTTTGAAAATGCCAGTATAACCGTAGAACCTCCAAATTCAAAACGTCCCTTTTCCTGTCCTCTCGACACATTACATTTCTCATCATTGTTGACTATTCTTCCAACCATCAGGGCGCCGACTTCAATCTGAAGTATTTTGCCAAAATTTTCACTGTGCAAAACACTGCATTCTCTGGTATTTTCCTTATATATATCGTACCCTGCCTCAATCGCTACAGGATTTACGGTATGATAAACGCCGTCTATTCTTCTTATCGGACCAAGCTTACCGTTATCTACATACGCATATCTGTGGTAATCGTCCACACAAAGCCTGAAAACAAGCATATAACCGCCATTATAATAATTTGCAAGTTTACTGCTTCTTGTAAGACTTTCAAATGAATACTTTGTACCTTTAATCTCATACTCAGAATTTTCATCTATTTTATAAACCGTAAGTTTGCTGTCGCATGGCGAACAAAGCAGTTCAGGTGTCATATCAAATACTCTTTCACCATATTTAATTTTTCTTGTAAAAAAATCATTGTAACTTTTATATTTCTTATTCTCATACTGCGACATATCTATATTGTTTTTCTCGATAAACGGTTTTATAGCAGGCACCGAAAGCGGACTGTCCATAAATCTGCCGCCAATTTCCGATACTGCTTTACTTGTAAGAAATTTTAAAAGCAGCCTTCCGGCTTCGCTCTTATACATTTTTTCAAGAAATTTATCCTGACTGTTTTGTTCTTTGCAGCAATTTATTCTTTCAAATTCCATTTTAATCCCCATTTCTTATATGATATGATGCAAGGGTCAAAAGCAGATAGCAATGTATGTTTACATACAAATTGCTATCTGGTGGCTTGACCCGCCAAACACCGACAAGTAGCAGATTTGCTTGCAAATATGCGGGATTGGAGGTGTTTGTAGGATTGCGAAAATTGCACAGCAATGAAGCAATCCGTGGCATTAATTGTGATCAAAATACCTTTTGACCCTAACATCATTATATTTACTTATTTATTATAGAATAGCAAGTGAAAAATGCTAAGTCAATATATTTACAATGACTTAGCATTTATATTATTATCCATATTCCTTATGATTTAAAAAACTTCCAAAGCGGTTTCTCAAAAAAATGCGGTTTTGGCACTTTATATTTTGAGAACACAACTACTATTATCACTGCAGCTGCCACTAATAATACCAAAAATACAAGTGTCTTATTGTCAGGTTTTTTTAATTTGAAATCAACTATAAACAATGTTCCTACTATTGCAAGCGCAAAGTATAATACAATTACAAATACACAATCACTTATAAATACCTGAAGCATAAAGACAAGTGGCAGTACAATTGCCATTGATGTAATCGGAAGTCCGTGGTAATACTTATTTGCGCCTTCCTCTACCTGCTGCCTTCTTGTCTCCAACACATTAAAAAACGCAAGTCTTATAACTGAACATATACAATAATAACCTATAACCAGATTGCCAACAGGCCCTCTCACTCCTATAAGAAAACATATAAGTGCCGGAAATATTCCAAAACATACAACATCACAAAGCGAATCTATCTGGACACCATACAATTTTTCATCATCTGTTCTGTTTTTCTTACTTCTCGCTATCTTTCCGTCAAACATATCACAAAGACCTGAAAGTGCAAGACATGTAACTGCAGTCCTGAATCTGCCGTTCATTGCCTGTGTCATACCTATAACAGATATAAAAAGACTGATATATGTAAGTATAACCGTATAATCATAAACTCCTATCAGCTTATCTGTAATTTTCTTTTCCTTAACATTCTCTTTCATAACTATCCTCATTTCTTTCCGGAAAACAACAATTCTGTTGTCTTTCTCATCTGCCACCCTTTTCGCTATTTATCTTTTGTCCCAATACGCAGATATGCAACCACTGTCATAACTGCGCTTATTCCGAGCTGAACATAAAAACTAAGTCCTCTGCTCACTATCATAACAGGCAGTGTATATTTCTTTGTGCATACATGCACAAATATGTCTTTGAATAATTTTTCACTTATTCCAAGTCCGCCCGGCAGCGGCAGCATATCAACCGCAACCGATATCATTCCCTGCAATGTTATTACAACTCCTGCACTTGTAAAATTAAGCATAAATGACTTATATACAAGATATGTAACCGCAAACAGCAAAAAACGCTGTACGCATGTTATCAAAAAAACATTTATTATAACTCTTATATTTTTATAGAAAAATTCTGCCGCATTTCTGTACTTTTCCATCGCTCTTTCAAGACGTTCTCCATACTTTTTTTCCTTGTCTGTCTTAAACATCCTGTCAAACAGTCTCACGCAAAATAATACTATTCTGCTTGCAAGCGTAGGATGAAATACAAGTATAAGCATACCAAAAACACACACAACATTCAAGAAAATTCCTAAATAGCACCACCCATATATAGGTTTTAAAAGTTCCCATACCGGCTCCGGTCTTAATATCATCACCAAAAGCCCAAGCACTACCAGAACGAGTTTGTATGTTATTGTTACAATGAGTAAAACCATCGTAGATGTCGGCAACGACAATTTATCTTTTTTCATAAAATAAAGCTGTGCCGGCTGACCTCCTGTAGCTGACGGTGTTATGAGTGAAAAGAAAAATCCAACAAACGAATATAAAAAACAATGCGTAAGTTTTACATTTTCACCGAGAACTTTCATCATATAATATATTATCAATGATTCAGATTCGATAAATCCGACTACGAACACTGCACCAAGTATCCAGTATCTGAAATCACCCTGCTTTAAGTACATCAAAAGCTCAGACAGATTTTCACCGTGAAATACTGAATATAGGGTAATAATAAGAACCAGCAGTAAAAATGCTGCGTTAAAAATATTTTTCTTTGCTCCTGACATTTATTCTCTCCCAAATACAATATAGTTTACTTTGTCAAACACTTTCCATATTTTCTTGTAGAGATCTGTATGTGTTCCTATAAAATAAGATAGCTCTGCTATCGCCACACCCGCAAACACATCAACAATATAATGCTGCTTTGTAAACTGTGTTGAAGCGAAAACCATTATTGCAAACACCGCTGAAAAAGCTTTATACCATGCCGATATATGTTTTTGTTTTCTTATACCAATAAAACACATCCAGCTTACAAGGCAGTGTATTGACGGAAATAGGTCGGTAGCCGGGTCAACCGTATATATAAATCTCATAAGTATACTCGAAAGTCCGTTTCCCGTAACCTCTGGTCTTGCATTTGTCGTTGGAAGCAATATAAAAAACACACCACATATAATTCTTGACAGATAATCACCTGTTGCAAATTTATACCAATGCTCCTTTTTTGTTCTCGATATCATTATGTAATTCACAGCCCAAAATGCAAAACATATAAGATACACATATATCCATTCCTTTACAAACGGAAGTTCCTTATCAAACTTCGTTGATAAATCGTAATGTTTCGCATTTTTCATAAGTATCTGTGTTCCCGTATATATCACTGAATTCAATACAAAACATGAAATAAGTGATATAACTGTCTGCTTTGGTATCAGTTTCCCAACCGTTTTTTCATACCATATTGCAAATCCGGTTTTATCTTTCATATTATCTCTTTTATCTCTCATAGTCGAATTTCCCTTATCCCTATTTTTTCTACCGCTAAAAATCGTTATCATCTTCCTCGATAGCCACATCATCATCCGCATCATTGCCATCACTGTCGAAATCTGATTCGTCTTCGTCCGCATCCTCGTCGTTACTGTCAAAATCTGATTCGTCTTCCGCATATTCGTCATCACCATAAATATCCGGTTCTTCTTCATCAGATATGTCAGGATGAAGTACCCTATATATAATAGTGTACGCATAAAGAAGCAGTGGCAGCATAATGGTCAAACCAACACTTCCCATAAAAAGACCATGCGCCTGCGGTTTAGCAAAAATTGCCGCAATAAACGAAGCCACATACATGCCAACCAGTATTACACACATTATAATCGCTGCAATCTGTTTTATTTTTTTCACTCAATTCACCTCACAATTCCTAATAATCTTAGTTTTCAATTTTTAACAAATGCTCAACTTGAAAACCTAATTCTTTATTTTATCAAAGTATTCTCTGATATTCTTCTCATAGCCATTTTCCGACGGTACATAAAATTTTCTTCCAACAAGTTCATCCGGAAGATATTGCTGCTCTACATAATGATTTGGATAATCATGCGCATATTTATAACCATTGCCATGGCCAAGTTTTCCTGCACTCTTGTAGTGTGCATCTTTAAGATGATTTGGCACTCCGCTTATCTTCTCATTCTGAACAGATGCCATCGCATCATCTATAGCCATTATTGCCGAATTACTCTTCGGTGCAGATGCCACATATGCCGCTGCCTGTGCAAGCACTATCCGTCCCTCAGGCATTCCGAGTCTCTCAACTGCCTGTGCGGCACTTACTGCTACGACAAGTGCCTGCGGGTCGGCATTTGATACATCCTCAGCCGCACATATCATTATTCTTCTCGCAATAAACTTTACATCTTCACCCGCATACAGCATCCTTGCAAGATAATAAACGGCGGCATCGGGGTCTGAACCTCTCATACTTTTTATAAATGCGGATATTGTATCGTAATGATTATCACCCGTTTTATCATATCTTACCGGTCTTTTCTGTATACATTCTCCTGCAACCTCAAGTGTTATATGAATAATGCCATCCTCACCTCTGTCGGTTGTAAGTATTCCAAGCTCAATTGCATTTAACGCTGCTCTCGCATCTCCGTTTGCCATATCCGCAAGAAATTCAAGGGCATCATCATCTATTTTTGCATTATATGAACCCATGCCTCTTTCTTTGTCATTGACTGCTCTTAGAATAAGTTCTTTTATATCTTTTGTCTGTAATGATTTTAATTCAAATATCCTCGACCTTGATATAAGAGCGCCGTTCACTTCAAAATATGGATTTTCTGTTGTTGCACCTATCAAAATAATAGTACCGTCCTCGACAAACGGAAGCAGATAATCCTGCTGCCCTTTGTTAAATCTATGAATCTCATCAACAAAAAGAATAGTTTTTTTTCCATACATGCCGGCATTGTTTTTTGCCGTCTCAATAACTTCTTCCATATCCTTTTTTCCGGCACTTGTCGCATTTATCTGTAAAAATTCAGCACTTGTAGTATTGGCAATAACTTTTGCAAGTGTTGTCTTTCCGGTTCCCGGAGGTCCGTAAAATATTATTGAACCAAGTTTGTCTGCTTTTATGGCACGATACAGAAGTTTTCCTTTTCCGATAATATGCTGTTGCCCAACCACTTCATCAAGCGTCTTTGGTCTAAGCCTTGATGCAAGAGGCGATTCATCTTCTTTGCTCTGTTCCCGCATATATTCAAATAAATCCATTAACTTACTGCCTTTCTAAAAGATTACCGGCTCACCGTCAAGCATTGCAAAATAAATTTCTTCATCGTCATTAATCTCTGCCTTGCCAGCCGTTGCTTCAACAATCTTTTTCTTTAGTTCCTCACATTTATCAAGCGGTACTATAAGTATCATTATAACCTTATCTGTGTACTGTGTATCCATTATCGTTATCTGCATGTTTGCAGCAATATACTGCAATTTGCCTACACCATTATAATCTGTGTCAACCACAAATTTCTTTCCCTGCTCCTTAGTGATAATGCTGCTGTTTGCAATCCCCTCTTTCGTCGCTCCGGAATATGCTCTTACAAGCCCTCCCGTGCCAAGCAGCGTTCCTCCAAAATATCTTGTGACAATGACAAGAATGTTTATTATTCCTGCACCTTCAATCACTTCAAGTATCGGCTTTCCTGCCGTCCCCTGCGGTTCCTTGTCGTCACTGCACCTTTTCGTCTGACCGTTTTCACCAATGATATACGCAAAACAATTGTGCCTTGCATCCCAATATTTTTTTCTTGTCTGTTCTATAATTTCAAGAACTTCATCCTCACTCTCCACTTTAAAAACATTTGCTATAAATCTTGATTTTTTTTCAACAATTTCTCCTGTTCCGCCTTCATAAACTATTTTGTATTCTGACATTTACTCCTCCGTACATTCTGAAATTGTGCAAACATTGATACTGCCGCACTTACTATAACTAACACATAAAAACTTGATCCTCTGCTGAGAAGCATTGCAGATACAGCCATGCTGTGTCCCATAACAGGTGCAAAAAGAGCCACAAAAAATCCTTCATTTGCACCTACTCCACCCGGAAATGGAAGTATATCTATGCATACAGATACAAAGCTCTGAAGCATAATAATCTCCAATACCGAAAAGCCTTTTCCGCCTAATGCCGTATAAACAAACCACGTCACGGCAAAATATGAAATTCTCTGTACACAGGTTGTAAAAAATACAACAACGGCAACCTTCCCATGAGTACGCATATACTCTGCACCATCTTTATATGACTCCAAAAGAGCATCAAGTTTTTTCTCTGCTTTTTCCTTATGTCTCACTATCCTTATTTTATGTAACAGTGTTGTTCCCATATAAGCGAGTTTTTTTGCACCCGTCTTTGAAAAAACTATTATGGAATACAAAACTATCGAAATCACATTTACTGCCATTCCGACAATAAACAGCCACATATATCCTCCGATATATTTTACTGCAAAATTAAAATGAAATAAAAATACATACAGTTCAAATACCACAAGGACTACTTTATATATTATAGTCCAGAAAAGAAGTGTCACGGAAGATGCTCCCGCATTTATCCCTTCTTCATGCATATAGTAAACCTGCATTGGCTGTCCGCCCGATGCTGACGGTGTAATCGCATTAAAGAAAAACCCTATAAATGAATATTTGATACACCTTAATCCCTGTTTTTTGAAATCGAGAGAATAAAGTATTATCTGCATGGAAAATCCCTCCATTATCACATAGACAAGTGCCGCAAGCATTGAAAGAACCATATCAAACTTCTTTGCACCCTTCATCGCATTTAATATGTCATTTAAATCCTGATCTTTTAAAAGCACATAAAATACTGCCGCCAAAAGCACTGCCATAAATATCACATTCAAGTAGTATTTTTTATTTCTAGCCATTATTACTCCCTTTCCCATATCATTTTCATATATAACTAATGATAAGCTATTTCAGTACAAAATGCTTAGGTGCCATAAGATACGCAAGTGCATAACCTGCGATAAGACCTGCAACCGTTACCACCAGAACTATGCTTACGAAATACTGTGGAATCGTGTCTATCTGTAAACAAGAATACGATGCGATATATATCACGCCTTTACATATCGAATATCCGACTCCCGTCTCCTTTCCACCCTCTGTGTATGGCTGGAATATATAGTACATACACAAATACATCACTGAGTAAAAAATACTTAACAATACTATGCATCCTATTATTGACAGAAGCTTCGCCCACTGGTCAATCTTGCCAAGCAGGAATGTATCTATTACAAATCCTACACATAAAACCAAAACCATTGGAAGCTCATTTTTCAGCATAAACCTGAGCCTTATCCTAAAATTTTTCAAAATAGCTTCCGGTTTTCTGTAATATCCGTATTTCAAAAGACTATAGTCACAATTATAAAACAATGCCTTTGTTATATTTCTTCCTGATGTTATGCAATACATAATAAATACCAGAATTGTTATTATATTATCCATTGCTTTCCATAAATCATCTGCAAATGCATTAAATTCCTTTGCCGTCGAACCTGCCTTGAATATAAAAATTGCCACTATACCGGCAGCCATCAGAATAAATGATATAACAGTCTTTATCTTTCTTGGCTTTGAAAATATCCTTTTATGTCTCTCAAAAAATATCGCATTAAGATATTCATATCCCTGTTTTTCTTCAAAAATTCTTTTACCTGTCTCTTTTTCCGTAAGATCATCTGCCTCAACATCTTTATTGACTTTTGAGACATTCTCTGCGACGGTTTTCTGCTGCATTATCGTATTAAATCCTGCAAGTCTCTTTGCAACAAACGGATAATTTTTGTAAGTCACAATATATCTTATCGATGCTATCGCCAAAATAACTGATGCTGAAAGAAATGCAGGATTGGCAGCTATAACAGATATATCCGAAAATACTGCTACATTATATTCGAGCACATATTTTGTGAACAGCAGTATAAAAGGAATCCCATATGCAGCAAAAAGCATTATGCCGACATAAGCATTATATAAAACATTCAATACCTTATTTTTATCTGTAAATGGCATTCCAAACCTGTCATTTAAATACAGTCTTAAAGCTTCCCCTATAAAACGAAATGCTGCAAATCCTGACATATAAAGAAGTGTCGTTTTTATATTTCCATCAAATATATGCTGTGCCACAAGCATAAACACCGTGTAATATATAATCTGTGTTATCTGTGACTTAAACATCTTTATCAGAAAATATCTTCTGGCATCTATTCTCAAAAGTCCCACCATAAGATAATCGTTTTCATCACATGCACATATTCTGCTGTTCACAAATGAACCAAGCAGAAAGTTCATAAAGAAAAATATCCAGAATATCATAATTCCGGCTTCATCAAAAACAAATTTATCCTCCTCTAACTTAGCAGCAATTATAATCACTTCCATAAGAACTGCACCAAAAAAATAGATAAACTTATAAAATATATCTTCAATCAATGACAAAATTCCTATAAATACAGCAATTGTTCTTTTTAATGATATTCTTGCATAAAATTCTTCCGGTATGTATTTTCCAAAAAACGGTATTCTTTTAATAGTATATATAAATCTGTTTATTTTTTCAGCATATGATATCTGCATCTGCTGATACATCAACTCAAACATTCAGACTCCCCCTTCACTATCTGATAAATAGTTCTGCACTCTTCCTAATCATAATCATACGGGTCATAATCCGTATCTGTGGTCTGAATGTCCGGCTGTTTTACTGTCCTGCCTATTTCCATTATAGTATCAACTGGATTTTCTTTAACATCATCGCTTATATCTGCATCTGAACTGAGCATCTCCATAAGTTTTTCTTCAAAATCCGTACTGTGGTAAACCTCTTCTGCCACACCTGATAATTTTCCTCCGTGAAGCAGCACTATCTCATCACATAAATCCTTCGCAAGCTGAAGTATATGTGTAGAAAATATGATGATATGATCTTTTTTCATATCCATGAGCATTTCCTTCATCTCATGTGCAGCAACAACATCAAGTGAAGTAAGTGGTTCATCGAGAAGAATAATATCAGGACTTGCAATAATTGTCGCAAGCATCTGCATCTTGTTTTTCATTCCATGCGAATAACCTTTTATCAGTTTGTCAAGGTCACTTCTTTCAAGACAAACCATGTCAGCATATTCTTCCGGTGTTTTAATATTTTTTATTTTCTTTTTGTTTATGTCAGTAAAAAACTTTATAAACTCATAGCCCGTCAAAAATTCCGGAAGTATAGGTGTTGAATAAACATATCCTATCTTTTCGTAATCCATGCTTTCATTGTTTTCTTCATCCTGAATATATATTTTTCCGCTGTCAAAATCCATCTCACCGCTTATGCAGTTAAACAATGTTGTTTTTCCGGCTCCGTTTCTTCCAAGCAGACCATATATCTTTCCTTTTTCAAAAGAATACTCTGCTCCCCTAATAACACTCTTTTCCTCAAAACTTTTAACAAGCTTTTCAATTTTCAATTCCATCCTATTATCCTGTTCTTTCTTAAATTATTTTCTTATCTGTCCATCTCCATTTATAAGATACTTCATTGTCGTAAGTTCCCTAAGTCCCATAGGACCTCTTGCATGAAGCCTCTGTGTTGATATTCCTATCTCAGCTCCAAATCCAAATTCGCCTCCGTCCGTAAATCTTGTCGAACAGTTTACATATACGCATGCACTGTCAATCTCCCTTTGGAACTTTTCGGCATTTTTAAGATTGTTTGTGATTATGCATTCTGAATGTCCCGTAGAATACTTTGATATGTGCTCAATAGCTTCATCTATATCATCTACAACTTTCACAGCCATTATATAATCATCAAACTCTGTGGCATAGTCAAGCTCTGTGGCTTTTTTTATGCCATCTCCGAGTATTTCTCTCGTTCTGTCACATCCTCTTACATCTACATCAAACTTTTTAAACTCATCCATGAGCTTTGGAAGAAACTCCTTTGCAGCTGATTTATGTACAAGGCATGTCTCAAGTGCATTGCATACACTTGGACGCTGTGTTTTTCCATTATTTGTCACTGATACAGCCATGTCTATATCAGCACTTTCATCTATATAAATATGACAATTACCGCTTCCTGTTTCTATAACAGGCACGGTTGCATTTTCAACTACAGCTTTTATAAGTCCTTTTCCGCCTCTCGGAATAAGTACATCAATATAACCGTTTGCCTTCATCATCTGATTCGAGCTTTCCCTTGAAGTATCCTCGACAAGCTGAATTATATCTTTTTGAATACCACACTCTTCTACCGAAGTTCTCATTATATCCATAAGAATTTTGTTTGAATTTATAGCCTCTTTTCCACCTCTGAGTATAGCTGCATTTCCGCTTTTTATGCAGAGAGTTGCCGCATCCACTGTAACATTCGGTCTTGACTCAAATATAATACCAATGACACCCATCGGAACTCTTGTCTTTGTGATTCTCATTCCATTTGGTCTTGTGTATCCCTCGATAACCTCACCTACAGGGTCATTTAATCCCGTCAGATAAATACATGCATCTGCTATGTCATTTATCCTTTCAGGTGTAAGACGCAATCTGTCAACCATGGCATCTGTTATACCGTTTTCTTTCGCCATCGCCGTATCTTTTTCATTTTCACTAAGTATAACATCAATATTTTTTCTCAAATTCTGTGCTATTTTTTCAAGAATTTCATTTTTCTTTGCTGTCGATGCCGTTGCAATGCTCTTTTTTGCTTTCTTTGCAGCTTCACCGAGTTGTTCGATATAATTCATCTGTCAATCCCCTCCATTTTACATAAACGATTTACCTAACTAAAAGTCGTCAAATTCAAATAACTTTTGAACATGCAACTGCCAATGAACCCGGTCCTATATGACACGCAATGCTGAGTGAAAGCGGATAAAGGTCTACCTGCTTAACCCCAAATTTTTCAATTATCTGCTGTCTTAACTCTTCTGCCGCCTCTGGATTTTTTGTATGTGCAATCTCCATATGTATGTTTTCCATATGGTCCACACCTCCAAATCTGCTATTTATGTCATCTTCAATTGCAGAAAGCATTTTTTTGACACCCTGTTTTTTCGTCTTTGCAATAGCAAATGCGTCAAGCTTTTCTCCCTGAATCGTAAGTACAGGTTTTAATCTGAGTGCCGAACCAAGTGCTGCAGCTGCGGGAGTGATTCTTCCGCCTTTCTTTAAATATTTAAGCGTATCAAGCATAATATATATGCTTGACTCAAACTTCGCTCTCTCAAGTTCCTCTTTTATCTGTGCTGCCGTAAGTCCTCTTTTTGCAAGTTCCAAAGCATCAAGAACCGACTGACGCTGTGTAACTGATATTCTCTGATTGTCTACTACCTGAACTTTTCCTTCATAGTCGTCCGCTAGCATAAGCGCAGTATGACATGAACTTGAAAGCCCGCTGGACATAGGTATATATACAACCTCATCCGCTTCTTCAAGTGCCTCATCCCATATTTTCATAACGCTCTCAGGCGAAGGCTGTGATGTAGATATATCAACATCACTCTCAAGTTTTTCAAAAAACTCAGTCTGTGAAAGACTTATCTCCTCATAATATGTCTTTCCGTCAATAAGAAATGGCATAGGTAAAACCCTAACTCCGATTTCTTTTCCAGCCTCAAAATTTATACCACTGTTACTATCTGTTATAATCGCAATTTTACTCATATTAACCTCCGGGTAAATATTACATATCTCTTTATCATCGTCTCCACGTGCTAAAACATTTTAATTATTATTTGTAAGCACACATAATATAGATTATATCCTAAATCACATTTTTTTACAAGAAATTAGGCAAATTGAAACAATGTTACTTGTAGCTTCACCGGTCATGTAGTATTATAGGATTACACTAAATAAATGAGGTAAAAATTTATGCATAGATTTTTAAGAGCTGTCGGTTTCAGCAATATTTCATCAAAACAGGATATGGACAAACTCCTTGGTATTTCTATGGATAAACCGTCCGTAAGCAAACAGATTTTATCCGGAGATGGCAGAAAAATGACTGAGCTCAGTCATGAATTTGCACATAATACAGGTTTAACCATCCGCGGAGAATATGACAAACTCGGCTTTTTTCACGTTGACCATTATTTTCCGTATTGCAGCAGTTCTCTCATCACAATGCGCACTGATGTCACCATAAATAAACGTGTAGACACAAATGCTTATACCGGTATGTGTGACGATATACGCATGGCTGTTTCCGTTATTTTTTATCTTCAGAATTCTATAGATTATATGAAACTTAAATTTACGGACAACACACCTCATCGTGCCAACCTTGCACTTTCAGGACTTTCTCTTGAAGGCCGCATTCTTCTCGGAATACAAAAAACAGCTGAAAGCATCAATAGAAGCAATCGTGAAACACGCATGAAACGCCAGTTATTATTACAGGCAAAAGAGGGTGACCAGGATGCCATTGACAGTCTTACACTTGACGAGATAGATTTGTCCGGAAGACTTGGCAAGAGAATTATGACTGAAGATTTATACTCGATTGTCGAATCAAGCTTTATTCCATACGGCTCAGAATCTGACAATTACATGATTATCGGCACTATTTTAAACTGGTCACTTACAACCAATCCATACACAAATGAAGATGTATTCCAACTGCTTATAAACTGCAATGATGTAGTATTAAATATTGCCATAAACAGAAAAGACCTTGAAGGAGAACCTATGATAGGCCGTCGCTTCAAGGGCATTATCTGGATGCAGGGACATGTAGATTTTATTTCAGCATGTTAGGAATTATATACGGTGTATCTTTTGTTGCCTCAGTATATGATGATTCATCTTTTTTAAGATAAATTTTCACATTTGCACTGTCAGAGGTGCTGCTCAACAGCTTTCCTGTTGTCCCTGAAAATGAGTATTTTACATGGCAGTCACAACTTTCTTTTGGCTGCGTTCCCTTAGCAAAATATTCAAGTTTTATATCATTGCCGTCAAGTGCTTTGTCACATAGTCCCGTTATTGCAAGTTTTCCGCACTTTTTACATATATTTCTCGCTACTATATCTATTGGCATCTTAAAACTCTTATCTTTCAATTTTTTGTACTTATGAACTTTCTCCATTATAGCTGACCACATCTGTTTATGCGCACTTCCCTGGCTCTGGTTAAACATTGAATCATATCCCATCCATATTCCTGCTGTATAATAAGGAGTGTATCCTTCAAACCAAAAATCCGTATTGTCGGATGTCGTTCCTGTCTTTCCTGCCTGAGACATTTTTATATGCTTAAATGCCGCCGCTTTTCCTGTTCCGTCGCTTATAACTTCTTTCATGGCATCTGTAAGAAGCCATGCCGTACTTTCTTTCATAATCCTTTTTCCGGAAGAATTATTTTTCAGTAAAACTTTTCCTTTACTGTCAACAATTTTCGTATAGTAAACCGGTTTTATATATTTTCCTCCGTTTGCTATAGCTGCATATGCCGCTGTAAGTTCACTGTTAGTCACTCCGTCTGTCAGTCCGCCAAGTGCCGTAGGCAGCTGGATGTCCGTATATATACTGCCATCGGTGCTTTCTCTCCTGTCAACGAGTGTTGTAAAGCCAAGATTTAAGAGATAATCAAAACCGGTCTGCGGCGTTACTTTCTGAAATGTCTTTACTGTAACTACATTTACCGAATCGACTATACCCTGTCTAAGCGAGGTAAGTCCTTTATAACCCGATGAATCCCAATCCTTAACTTTTTTGTTTGTTCCCGGGTATCTGAAAGGTGCATCGTCCATAACATCCGCCAGTGTCATTCCACATGTATCAAGTGCCGGAAGATATGTTGATAAAACTTTAAAGGTTGAACCCGGCTGTCTCTTTGAGTACGTTGCTCTGTTAAGAGTCCTGTTTGCCTTCTTCTCACCTCGTCCTCCTACTATCGCTCTTACTTTTCCTGTATCCTGCTCCATAAGAACAAACGATGCCTGAGGCTGTTTTATAAAGTTGATTATTTCACTTGAAATCCTATCACCTTTTCCAAGCATTTTCTTTTTAAATCTTTTTATATATTTTTTTGCAGTCTTTTTGCTTTTAAAATAAAGGCTGGAATCTTTTATATGTGAATCGATTAAAAATGATTTTAAATCTCTCTCCGTATACTGAACCACGTCTTTGTCAGCTTTTACCACATTGAGCTCATAAGAAAGATACGACTTTGTTCCCTTAGGATAATATTTATCATCATTTATTACATCATCACATATCTTCTGAAGTGCTCCGTCCTGACATGTATATATCTTGAGTCCCTCTCTGTATATCGCATTGTATGCCTGTGTTTCCGTGTAGCCGAGTTTCTGTTTCAGATCACTTATTACGTTATCTATAACAGCATCGACATAATAAGAATTAATCATGCTTTTGCCTGAAATCTTCTGCTCATTTACACTTTTGATTCTACTGTATACATCATCACCAAGCGCATCCTCATACTCATCCTCTGTTATATATTTCTGGTCGAGCATGTTTTTCAACACAATTTTTCTTTTTGCCTCATTGTTCTGCTGGTTTGTAATAGGATTATACTCCGTCGGATTTTGCGTAATTCCTGCCAAAACCGCAGCTTCAGATACATTCAGTTTTGATACTGATTTGTTAAAATATCTTCTGCTGGCAGTCTCCACTCCCATCGTATTCTGTCCTAAATTTATTGTATTAAGATAATATTCAAGAATCTTTTTTTTGCCTATATTATTTTCAAGTCTGATAGCAAGACACTGTTCCTGTATCTTCCTTGATAATTTGCCGAAAAAAGTTTTTTCATTTCCGCCACCGAAAATCTGGTTTTTCAATAACTGCTGGGTAATCGTACTTGCTCCCTGCGTCATTTTCTCATCAGACAAAGAAGAATACAATGCTCTTATAATTCCCTGAAGGTCAACTCCACTGTGTTTATAAAATCTTGCATCTTCTATTGCAATAAATGCATTTTGCACACATATCGGAATATCTTCAATCTTTTTGTACACACGATTCGCATTTGAACCCATAAGTGTCTGGATTTTGTTTCCGTTTGAATCATACACCGTAGACGGATACCCGTCCGGAATCATGCTCTCCTCACTTATTTTTGGTGCACTGTCTGCAAGTCCCCTCACAACGCCCACTACGCTGAATGCCGTACACAGCACAGACGTAAGAATAACAATAACAACAATAATTTTTAAATTAAGCTTTATCTTATTTAAAACTTTTCTTTTGGACGAATTTAAAGTTTTAATTTTTCTGTCAATTTCTTTTTTACCGTAGTTCATTGTTTCCTTTCCATTTAAAGCTATACGGGCTAATCGTTTTTCAAAAACATCTTAATGTACTCGAAAATCAACTAACCCGTATATATTTATACTAATGCCACGGATTGCTCCATTGCATCATATTTACTTTGAGATTATTTCCTGTGAATGATATCATGTCTCTTTGGTCCGTTTGATACCATCTTAATTGGAACACCTATTTCTTTTTCGATAAATTCAATATAATCTCTGCACTCTTTAGGAAGTTTGTCATATTCCTTTATGCCGCCTATATCGCAATTCCATCCTGGAAGAACTTTATATACAGGCTTTGCTTTTGCAAGTTTTGTTGTAACAGGGAAATCTTTTACAACTTCTCCGTCAATCTCATAACCTACACATACCGGAATCTCTTTAAGGTATCCAAGACAGTCAAGTACAGTGAGAACAACTTCTGTTGCACCCTGTATCTCACAGCCGTAACGTGTAGCAACAGCATCAAACCATCCCATACGACGTGGACGTCCTGTTGTTGCTCCGTACTCTCCGCCGTCTCCGCCGTGTTTACGAAGCTTATCTGCCTCTTCCTCATCAAGAATCTCACTTACAAATTCACCTGCTCCGACAGCACTTGAATAAGCCTTAACTACAGTAACGATTCTCTTAATCTCATATGGAGGAATTCCTGCGCCTATCGCTCCATATGCTGCAAGTGTTGAAGATGATGTAACCATAGGATAAATTCCGTGATCCGGGTCTTTAAGAGAGCCAAGCTGTCCCTCTAAAAGTACATTTTTTCCTTCTTTGATTGCTTTTCTTAAGAATGCTGATACATCACATACATATGGTGCTACCATATCTCTGTACTGGTGAAGTGTATCTAAGATTTCTGCCTGATCAAGTTCAGGTTTGTTGTACAAATGTTTAAGTATAACATTTTTCTGTACGCAGATTCTCTCAATCTTTTCTTTAAGTGCATCATCATCCTGGAAAAGTTCTGATACCTGAATACCAATCTTTGCGTATTTATCTGAATAAAATGGTGCTATTCCTGACTTAGTTGAACCGAATGATTTCTTTCCAAGTCTCTCTTCCTCATACTCATCAAATGCTATATGATATGGCATAAGAATCTGTGCTCTGTCAGATACGAGGATTTTTGGCTGTGGCACACCTCTTTTAGTCAATTCATTTATTTCATTAAATAAATATGGGATATTTAAGGCAACTCCATTACCGATTATACTTGTAGTATGATCATAAAATACACCTGATGGAAGTAAATGTAATGCAAATTTTCCATAGTCATTTATGATAGTATGACCTGCATTACTTCCACCTTGGAAGCGTACGATGATATCTGACTCTTCGCCAAGCATATCAGTAATCTTACCCTTACCTTCATCTCCCCAGTTAGCACCTACGATAGCTGTAACCATAAAATTCCTCCATTCTGTCATTGTATGTATGACACCATATATTTACGATACTGTATGTCTTATTTATAAGACCACAATGGATTATACCTAATTTGCGGAATTATATCAAGACCTTATCTATAACAATATCACTTGATTCCTTTGATAAATCATAAAATTCATTTCCAACCTGCACAACAGGTTTTGAATATTCATTGTGATTTATCATTATTACCTTGCCAACCTCATTTGTTGAAAGTTTAACCTCTGTATTAAGGTACGCCTGTACAGCTTTTTCCAAAAACGGAAGTAAAAACTCTACATCAAATTTGACAATACCCTCACGCTCAAACATATGAATAACATCAAACGGACACAGTGCTGCTCTGTATACTCTGTCTGAAGTCATCGCATCATATGTGTCAGCTATTGCAACAATTCTTGCAAACGGTTCAATCTGTTCTCTTCTGTATCCTCCCGGATAGCCTGTACCGTCACATCTCTCATGATGACGCATTGCAACCTCTGCAACTCTCGGGTCTAAATTTTTGAGTCCCTTAAGAATATTATTTCCAAAAAGTACATGTGTCTTTACAACATTGTACTCAGGAAGTGTAAGTCTTCCGTTCTTCTGAATAATATTATCCGGAACCATCATCTTGCCTATGTCATGAAGAAGTCCTGACAGTGTAAGTATATCAAGTTCTTCTTTTGATATGTCAGGATACACTGTTCTTCCTATCATATTGCTGAGCATAGCAACATTTACACTGTGGACATATGTCACATCATCATAACCTCTCATGCATTGAAGCATGTCAAGGATATGAATACCGTTTCTTCCCTTATCTACAACATTTTCAACATCCTCAAGAATTGCCTTGCTGTCAATTTCTTCATTGTGCATAACAACTTTGTTAAATAAACTTTTAAGGTTATCAACACTGTCAATAAATGCACTGTGAAACTCCTCAAACTCTTTGCTCTCTTTTATCTGTCTCAGATAATTCTGCTGTTCTTCCTGAGTTCTTCTTTTTGGAGTTTCTACTATCTCTTTTGTCTCTTCTTCCTCTGAATCGTCCTCCAAAGGAATGCTTCCATCTTCCTCATCAACCTTTATCCTTATCGCAAATATTCCATATTCTTTAAGCGATTTGATTATCTCCTCCGTAAGGACTGTGCCCTCCGGAATAACAAGTTTGTCGTCTGTTGTGTAAACATCATCAGCAACAACCATATTTTCAGCTGCTCTGGAAGTCAAAATACGCTTAGCTGCCATATAGCCTCCATTCTGCTTGCCGTCTTTATTTCAATTCATACCTTTGCAAGCCATGTCAAATTATATTAAACATTTATTTCTGCCTTAACACCCAATATATCCTTGTTTGCCTCTAATATAGGATTCACGATATTTTCGAGAAATTCCGTAACCTGTGAAGCTGAACGTCCGACATACTTAGAAGGATCCATCGTCGCATTGAGTTCTTCAATTCCTACCGGAAACTTGTCATCATCAGCGATAAGTTCAAGAAGATTGTTTTCTTTTCCGTACTTCTTAACGTTTTCTCCGGCTTTCATAGAAAGTTTACGGATTTCTTCGTGAAGTTCCTGTCTGTTTCCACCAGCTTTAACTGAATCCATCATAATATTTTCTGTTGCCATAAACGGAAGTTCTGACATAAGACGTTTTTCAATAACTTTGTCATATACAACAAGTCCGTCAACTACATTGAGTACAAGGTCAAGAATACCGTCTGTTGCAAGGAATCCTTCCGGTACGCTTATTCTCTTGTTGGCAGAGTCATCAAGTGTTCTCTCAAACCACTGGCATGCTGATGTAAACATTGTATTTGTCACATCTGACATGACATATCTTGAAAGTGATGCTATACGCTCACTTCTCATAGGATTTCTCTTATATGCCATAGCTGATGAACCTATCTGATTCTTTTCAAATGGCTCTTCAATCTCTTTAAGATGCTGGAGAAGTCTTATATCATTTGAAAATTTATGTGCACTTGCCGCAATTCCCGCAAGTACATTTAAAACACGCGTATCAAGTTTACGTGAATATGTCTGTCCTGAAACAGGAAAACACTTTTCAAATCCCATTTTGTTTGCAATTATCTGATCTAACTTTTTAACTTTTTCCTCATCTCCGTCAAAAAGTTCCATGAAACTTGCCTGTGTTCCTGTTGTTCCTTTTGAACCTAAAAGTTTCATTGTAGAAATAACATATTCCACATCCTCAAGATCCATCACAAACTCCTGAAGCCAAAGTGACGCTCTCTTTCCTACTGTTGTAGGCTGTGCCGGCTGGAAATGTGTGAATGCAAGTGTCGGCTGGCTCTTATACTTGTCAGCAAATTTTGAAAGTTCATCAATAACATTGATAAGTTTCTTTCTCACAAGTTTAAGTCCTTCTGTCATTATGATAACATCTGTATTGTCACCTACATAACATGATGTAGCACCAAGATGGATGATACCTGCCGCATTAGGGCACTGAACTCCATATGCGTAAACATGTGACATAACATCATGGCGTACTTCTTTTTCTCTCTGCTTTGCCACATCATAATTTATATCATCGGCATGAGCTTTAAGTTCATCAATCTGCTCTTTTGTCACTGCCGGCTCTCCATGCTCATTTTTGAGTCCGAGTTCATTTTCTGCTTCTGCAAGCGCAATCCAAAGTTTTCTCCATGTCTTAAACTTTTTGTCAGGAGAAAAAATGTATTGCATCTCCTTGCTTGCATATCTCTCTGAAAGCGGACTTGTGTATTTATCGTAACTCATATCTTCTATTCCTTTCTCTATAGTGCTTTTATACACTTTATTATTTTTCAAAATCTCCTCTTATATCCTCTTTAGGCGGTTCTACCGGATAGTTTCCTGAGAAACATGCATTACAATATCCCATATCTCCTGATATAAGCTCACTCAGTCTGTCAATGTCAAGATAACCGAGTGAATCTGCACCTATCATTTCGCATATCTGTTCCACTGAATGATTGTATGCTATAAGCTGGTCGCTTGACGGTACATCAGTTCCAAAGTAACAAGGATATAAAAACGGAGGTGAACTTATACGCACATGTACTTCCTTTGCCCCGGCATCCTTTATCATCTTTACGATTCTGGCACTTGTTGTTCCTCTTACGATAGAATCATCTATCATGACAACTCTCTTGCCCTTGACAACCTCTCTTAATGCGTTAAGCTTCACTCTTACGCTTGATTCTCTGGCTGACTGCTTCGGTTTAATAAATGTTCTGCCGACATAGCTGTTTTTTACAAATGCTACACCGTAAGGGATGCCTGATTCCATTGCAAATCCCATCGCTGCGGCATTTCCCGATTCGGGTACACCGACTACTATATCTGCATCTGCCGGATGCGTCTGAGCAAGTATTCTTCCCGCTGTAATTCTTGAGCTGTTTACTGAAATTCCGTCTATGTAACTGTCAGGTCTTGCAAAATAAATATACTCAAATATACATTTGGCTGTATTTTTTCCTGCAAGACTCATATCAGACTGAATACCATCCTGCGTAATGGTTACTATCTCTCCCGGTTTCACATCTCTTACGAACTCTGCTCCAACCGTGTCAAGTGCACACGATTCAGACGAAAGTACATAAGCATTGTCTCTCTTTCCTATACAGAGAGGTCTGAATCCAAATGGATCTCTCGCTCCGATAAGTTTTCTCGGGCTTGCAACAACAAGAGAATATGCACCTTTTAATTTGAGCATGGCATTCTTAACAGCTTCCTCAACCTTACCGACTTTCAATCTCTCTCTGGCTATGAGATATGCTATAACTTCCGAGTCTATACTCGTCTGGAAAATAGCTCCGTTCATCTCAAGTTCTCTCCTAAGTTCAACGGCATTTACAAGATTTCCGTTGTGTGCCATTGAAAGAGTACCCTTTATATAGTTTAAAACAAGCGGCTGTGTATTTTCAGCAACACTTGCACCTGCTGTCGAATAACGCACATGACCTACTCCGATGTCACCTGCCATCTTCTCAAGATTTTCAGCATTAAAGACTTCATTGACAAGTCCCATTCCTTTACATATGTTTGAATTTCTTGGTGGACCATCCGTTCTGCTTACCGCAATACCACAGCTTTCCTGTCCGCGATGCTGTAATGCAAATAATCCGTAATAGATAGATGACGCTACATCATTTCCATCAAGGTCATACATACCAAAAACTCCGCACTCTTCTCCGAGTTTAGGCTCCTCAATACCTCTCAGAAGACAACCTTTGCAATCACTCTTCTGACAGGACTTTTTTTCCCTGCAATAATTTGTTTCGTTATTCATTGTTTCCTCCGGCTCTGTATTTTAACGCAATTACCACAAATATAATTATATCAATTTTTTACAAAATCGCAAGTTAATCTTTAACCCTGTCATTTTCCGTCAGCTTTCTGCGTGTTCTCAATCTTTTGAATATCTGTCTGTTCCTTGACAGGTATTGCCTGCTCGGCAGGAATTATCCCTCTCATAAACTTCACCGTAAGTATTCTCTGCACCGAATCATCAATTCTTTGAGACTCTATCTCTCCTGAATTCACTGCATCAAGTATGGCATAATAAGCTTCCTCAAAATCCGTCGGCATAAGTATTATGTCTGCACCTGCCTCAAAAGCTCCGAGTGCCGCTTCTGCAGATGTATACCCGTCTGTTATCGATGCCATATCCATAGCGTCAGTGATAATAACTCCCTCAAAACCGAGTTCCTCTCTGAGTATTGTTTTCATGATAAGTTCAGACATACTTGCCGGCTGTGCCGTCTCCGTAACTCTGCTGACTGAAATATGCGAAACCATGACAAAATCCGCACCTGCTTTTATTCCCTCCTCAAAAGGCACAAAGTCAACCTTTCTAAGAGCCGCTATACTGCTGTCGATATTTACACTTTCGATATGGGTATCACCCTTTGAAGAACCCTGTCCCGGGAAGTGTTTCAGTGTTGCAGAAACATTTGTGGACTGTATTCCGTTTACAAATGCCTTGACCATAGATGCAACTTTTTCCGGGTCTGAGCCAAACGATCTTGAACCAATTTCCAAATTCAAATCACTTGTCTTAACATCGGCAACAGGTGCAAAATCAACATTAAATCCAAGTTTTTTTATGTCGTTTCCTATAGTCTCGCCCATATTTTTAACATATTCCGTATTTTGTTTGCTTCCAACCTCTTCCATTGACGGAAAGCTTGTCGTTTTCATATCGGGGTTTCCTGCAATTCTCGCAACATCACCGCCCTCTTCATCCACAGTTACAAAAAGAGGGACAGGCGCGTTATTCTGAAGTTTTTTAATAAGACTTTTTGTCTGCTTTCTCGCACCGATATTTCTCGAAAACATAATAACACCGCCAATGCTGTATTTTTTCACAGTCTCAGCCATCTTTTTTGAACATTTTTTCCACTCAAAATAACTGCCTTTTGAGCTGTCTAGCTGTTCAAGGTTCACCACAAATAACTGACCCACTTTTTCTTCAAGCGTCATGTTTCTCATATATTCGCTTGCTTTAACATACGCCTCTTCTTTGTCCATGCCTTCTTTTTCAACCGCCTTTTCGCTGGCAGCCGGAGACTTTGTTGTACTTTCTTTCTTATCTTTTCCTGAAATGGAACATCCTGTAAGGGAAATAATGAGCAAAAGACTTATAGCAATCTTTAGAGCGCTGTTTCTTTTCTTTCTTAACATACATACCTCACTTTTACTTTATTTAGATTTTCACATACATAACAGTATAACATACACAACGGAAATATTTAATTACAATTTTCTAAAAATCCTCTATTTCTGCTTTTTCAAAAATTTTTTTGATTTTTGGAAACTGACCAAGCATTACCGCATATCATGTGATTGTAGATAATTTTTAAGCCGGTTATTTAAAAATCGGCAAATGGAGGATTTATGAGTGATTTAGCAGCAACAACATGTGGCGGATGCAGCAACGGAGATAACGGATGCAGCTGGATTATCATCCTGCTCTTACTCTGCTCTTGCAGCGGTAACGGAAATGGTTTCGGTTTTGGCAACAACGGATGTGGATGCGGTTCCGACAACGGATGTGGCTCAATCATCTGGATCTTACTTATTCTTTGCTGCTGCTGTGGCGGCGGTTTCTAAATGCCCGCAGCACTGCCATCTGCTGCCTCTTTGCAGCAATAACATAAGCTAAAATTTATAAATTGTAAGGGGGATGCCATCAGGCTCCCCCTTTTGTTTTCAAAATAAGAGCCATAAGTATCACATAAATTTTTCCTATGACTCTCATCCTCCTAATTATCTGCTTTTATTTTTTCTACACTTCTCGCATTTTCTGTCTATCTCATATATTGTATCTTTTTCTATAACCAGTTCCGTATTATCGTCAATTATAATCCTTTTAACTTCATCACTTTTTTGGGTTTCATTGGACGTGTTATGATTCTCAAATGCCTTTATCTCATTCTTCTCTTTCCCGTAATAATAGCATTTTCCCATAATTTTTCTCCGTATATTACAGTTATCCACTATTATTTTATGTATTTAATTCTGATGTGTTTAAAACAATTCAAAATATTTTTTTACATTATACATTTTTGAGCTCATTGACATAAGAAGCATATCAAATACACATATTGCAGCCATAGTCTCTACCACTACAACTGCTCTCGGAACTATTATAGGGTCGTGACGTCCTTTTATCTGCACCTCAACATCCTCGCCCGAACGGTTCACTGTCTGCTGGCTTCTTGCAATAGACGGCGTAGGTTTTACTGCTGCTCTTAGTACGATATTGCTGCCGTCACTTATTCCGCCTAAAATTCCGCCTGCATTGTTCGTCTTTTTTGATACGTTCCCATCTTCCATGCAAAAAGAATCATTATTATCCGAACCATACATCGACGCAGCCTCAAATCCGGCTCCTATCTCAAATCCTTTCACTGCACCTATCGACATAACCGCTTTCGCAAGATTTGCGTCAAGTTTCTCAAAGACAGGCTCACCGACTCCCGTTGGCATGCCTGAAATAACGCACTCTATTATTCCGCCTACAGAATCCTGCTCATTCATTTTTTCTTCCAAAAGTTTTTCAGCTTTGTCAGATGCCTCCATATCAGGCATGTAGAGCGGACTTTTCATTATATTTTCAACCGATACGTCTTTTGTATCAGCTTCTATCCCACCAATGACTTTACTGTACGCCATAACATTCACGCCAAGCTGTTTTAATGCCTCACAGGCTATTGCACCTGCTGCCACTCTTCCAATTGTCTCTCTTCCCGATGAACGTCCGCCGCCTCTATAATCTCTGAAACCGTATTTTTCATCAAATGTATAGTCTGCATGTCCCGGTCTGTAATAACCTGCTATCTCCGAATAATCTTTTGAACGCTGTGTCTTGTTGTATACTACCATTGAAATTGGTGTTCCCGTTGTTTTTCCTTCAAACACACCTGATTGAATCTCAACTATATCATCTTCTTTTCTCGGTGTTGAATATCTTGTCTGACCCGGTTTTCTTCTGTTTAAGTATTTCTGAATAACCTCTTCGCTTATCTCAAGACCTGCCGGACAACCGTCAACTACAACGCCTATCCCTTTTCCGTGTGACTCTCCCCATGTGGTTACTTTAAATATGTTCCCGATTGTTGAACCTGCTGCCATTCTTATTTCCCCTTCCTGAAATCAATAAACCTTTAGTTCTTTCCAAAGATTGTTGTAATACTCTTCGGCATCTTTCCCAAGATATGAAAATATCTTACATCTTTTTATAACATCATCAGATGGGAATATCGCATTTCTTTCTGCTTTTTCCTCATCATCAATCTGATTTAACACCGCTTCATTTGGCGTTGAATAATAAATGTATTCAAAATTTGTCATTGCCACATCTTCCCTGCACAAAAAGTCAAGGAACTTTATGGCACCGTCATAATTTTTACCGCTTTTTGGCATTACCCAGCTGTCCATCCATATATTTGAGCCCTCTTTCGGAACGACGTACTCAAGATTTTCATTATAATCCTGTGCAATACTCGCCTCTCCCGAATAAATAAGTCCCATGGCAGCCTGATTATTTGCCATATCGTCTCTTATCTCATCAACAAGATATGACTGCACTATGCTTTTCTGCATTTTAAGGTCATCAAGTGCTGTTTTCAGCTCATTTTTGTCTGTTGTATTTATTGAATATCCATGTCTTACAAGTGCCGGAATAAAACTGTCTCTTACACTGTTCTGCATAATAATATTGTTCTTATATTTTTTGTCAAACAGAGCATCCCAGCTGTCAGGGACATAGTCCATCATCTTTGTATTATACAATATTCCAACAGTTCCCCAGTAATAAGGCACTGTATACTCCTGCGTCCTATCAAAACTTTTTGACAGATTCCAATATTTTTTTCCGATATTTTTAATGTATTTCATTCTGTCATAGTCAATCTTTTTTACTTCTTTTTCCTTTATCATCTTGTCAATCATATAATCAGAACAACAAATAAGGTCATAATCCACCGCACCGTTTTTATACTTAGTATACATTGCCTCAGGCGTCAGAAATTCTTCATATACAACCTTTATACCGGTCTCTTTCTCAAACTTGTCAATCAATGTCTGGTCGATGTAATCACCGTAATTAAAAACCACTATCCTGTTTTTTGATGAAGTACCTTTCTTCTTGCAGGATGTCATAAAAAACATAGATGATACCGTTATGCTTACAAACAATACTGCTGCCGTTATTCTATTTATACTTTTTATCATGCTGCTGCCTCCTTCTTTTTCAAAGACATCGCACTTTTTCTGTTTATCACAAAAAGTACCAGCAGAACTATTATAAAAATAATCGTTGAAAGCGCATATATCTCTGTCTGAATACCTTTTCTGTACTCGGCATTTATCATTGTAGACATAGTGTGTATTCCCGGTGCTTTTGTAAAATATGTCACTGAGAAATCATCAAGTGACATCGTGAAAGCCAAAAGAAATCCTGACAATATACCTGGCATAATGTCAGGTATGACTACTTTCCACATAGCATAAAGCCTTGATGCGCCAAGGTCAAGCGCTGCCTCATATGTGCTTATGTTAAGCTGCATTACTTTAGGCCAGACCGACAGGACAACATACGGTATTATCAATGTGATATGTGCTATCATCATAGTTGAAAAATTCAGTTCCGTAAATCTTGTAAATAACAGCATAAGTGCTATACCCGTAACTACGTCAGCATTTAACATAGGAATATTTGTAATTCCCATAACCGCTGAACGCATTTTCTTGCTCATCCCTATCATGCCTATGCACGCAACCGTTCCAAGTATCGTAGCTATAAATCCCGCTCCTGCCGCAAGCACTACTGTAGTATAAAGCGCACTCATTATTGTTTCATCATGAAAAAGCTCAATATATGCCGCAAATGAAAAGCCTCCCCATATTGCCTTATTTTTTTCAGACGCATTAACAGAAGATACAATCAAAACTCCTATCGGAAGATAAAGCATTATGAGTATGACGGCAAGATAAATCTTTTGTAATACTTTCTTTCCCTTTACCATATGCTCTCCGACTCCTTTCCCTTATCAAATACCCTGTAAATAACAATACTTATAAGAATGAGTACCATAAGCGACATAGACAGTCCCGAACCGGCATGTACATCGGCATAACCGGAGTTAAATGCCTGTTCTATTGCATTACCAATCAGATATATCTTTCCTCCTCCGAGCATATCCGCTATTACAAATTCACTCATTGAAGGAACTAAAACCATTGTTATTCCGCTGACAATTCCCGGCACACTAAGCGGAAGTATTATTTTTCTAAGTACAAGCATGCTTGTTGCACCAAGGTCTTTTGCCGCGTTTATAACATCCTTGTCTATCTTTACAACAGCGTTGTATATCGGAAGCACCATAAAAGGAAAATAATCATATGCCGTTCCAAAAATAATAGCCGCTTTTGTATTCATAAGATAAACTTTTGATAGTCCGAGCATTGTAAGAAACTGATTTAAAAATCCGTTGTTTAGCAATATAAGTCTCCACGCAAGCGTCCTAAGCATAAAGTTCATCCACATCGGCAGAATAAATATCATTACGATAAAACTGTTTTTGTCTGTTGAATATTTACTTAGAATAACCGCCAGCGGAAATGCCAGTAAGAGGCAGACAATCGTAACTATAAGTGACATCTGAAAACTAAGTAAAAGCGGTTTAAAATTCACCGGAGCCGCAATAGCCGATACATACTTAAAAGTAAATTTTCCATCAGAATTTGTAAACGCATTGTATATAATAAGACAAAGCGGAACAACGGTAAATAAAAGCATCCATATCAAATAAGGTCCTGCCAGAAGTTTTGAGCCAAGACTTTTTAATTTTCCCATGCAAGTCTCCCCCTTTCTATTCTTCAACAAGTACCTTTTCATCCTCGGATTCCGGTTTATTCATTATCTGTATATTGAATGGGTCAACCCACAATCCGACTTCTTTTCCAGGTTCTGCCATAACCGTACTGTGAACCAGCCATTCAAAACCGCATGCTTCAATCTCCATCTCATAATGTACACCCTTAAAAATCGCTGATATAACTCTGCCGTTTATAATCCCTTTATCCTTTTCGGTTATAACTAAATCCTCAGGCCTGATAACAACATCAACAGGTTTATTTGTTCCAAATCCCTCATCAACACAGGCAAATTTTGTTCCTAATATATCTACAACCTTATCTTTCACCATTGTTGCAGCTATAATATTGCTCTCGCCTATAAAGTCCGCTACAAATGCATTCTGCGGCTCATTGTATATATCTTCCGGAGTTCCAATCTGCTGTATATATCCCTGATTCATAACCACAATCGTATCTGACATTGTAAGAGCTTCTTCCTGGTCATGTGTAACATAGATAAATGTAATTCCAAGTTCATTTTTCAGTCTTATAAGCTCATACTGCATATCCTGACGCATCTTTAAATCAAGCGCACCAAGCGGCTCATCTAAAAGCAGCACTTTCGGTTCATTTACTATGGCTCTCGCTATAGCTATTCTCTGCTGCTGTCCGCCTGAAAGCGAATCGGGCATACGCTTTTCAAAACCGTCAAGATTTACAAGTTTCAATGCGTATTTTATCTTATCTTTTATATATGATTTTGATTTATTTTTTATTTTAAGACCAAATGCTATATTTTCCTCTATATTCATATGGGTAAATAACGCATACTTCTGAAATACCGTATTTAGATTTCTCTCATTCGGAGGCATGGATGTGATGTCTTTTCCGTCAAAGATAACCTTGCCCTTATCTGGTGTCTCAAATCCACCTATTATCCTAAGTGTAGTAGTTTTCCCGCAGCCACTCGGTCCAAGAAGCGTGAGAAACCTGTTCTCATTCATGAATAAATTCATATCGTCAAGTATAACCTTGTCACCATATGATTTTGTTATTCCCACCAAATCAATCAATTTTTTTGCCATTTATTTTTCTCCAGTCTTAATCTACAATGTCTTTTTCATTTAGGAACAAATATACACCCAAAAATCTGTTCCACAAAAAATATACATAAATATTTATATTGTTGTCAACATATCTGCATAAAAAAAATTATATCTCATAAAATCAATTTAGAAAACACTTTAAAGGAGATTTATTTTGGAATTTTCAAATGAACATCAACGACGTCTGGCTATGCTTAAAGCCGCCCTTCCATATGTTCCTCCTCAAAACAAGAAGGCTATGGAAATAATTCTGCAGGCCGACAATCTTCTATGTCTTGCATCTGAAGTCGCATCAAATGACGATGACATGACGCTTCGTGCCGCACAAGCTGACACATCTGCCACTCCCGCAGTTTATGAAAAACTGCTTCTCAACATAAAAGACTACTGCACACCCGCCGAGTCTGAGATTGTACGCATGCTTTTAAATTTCCTGCATGCTGACGAGCTTTTCAAAAACTACAGGGATTTCACAAAAAATCACTATGCCATGCAGACAGAGGAATACAGCGAAAATGATAACCAGAATTTTATGATGGAATTTCTCATGTCACAGCTTTCTCCAAAGCAGCGCACAACCTTTGAGCAGGTAACCAATATAATGAATAACAAAACTAATAATAAAGGAGAAGAACAAGTATATGAATAACTGGAAAAACAACGAATCATTCATGCAGATGGAACCGGATAAACAACATATGGTAGAGCTCCTCGTCAATTCCCTTCACGGAAAAAATCTCAGTGAAGCTCTTCCTATATTGTCAAACTGGAAGGATAAACTCAGAAGTGAAAACATAACTTTTACGGCAAGTGAGGATAAACTTCTCACTGATATTTTTATAGAAATGCTGCCTCCAAAGCAAAAAAGCCAGTACGAATTTTTGCGCCCATTTCTCTAATAATACAAATTATAATGTTGAGTTCAAAAGGTATTCTGACCCTTGCATTAAATCATACAGCCATAAACATTTCACTGTACTCCTTAAAACTCAATTCTTTTACAGCGCGGGCATAACCTTTTGCAGCCGTTTTCGCCGCTTCTAAAGGCTGTGCCTGCATTATCTCCTTACAATGGCAGTAACCATTCTCCGACATTCTTTTGAAGGTTCTTTAAGGTCAGGAACGCAGATAACCGGTATTCCTGCCGCCTTTGCTGCCCTGATTCCGTTTTCACTGTCCTCCAGAACTAACGCCTTTCCCGGTGATACATTAAGTCTTTCACACGCACAGATAAATATATCAGGCTCAGGTTTTGAAACCATAACCTGTTCTCCCCCGATAATAACGTCAAAATATTCGTCAAGCCCCGCTTTTCCAAGATATCTGTTAACAAGCTCAGTCTTTGTAGACGAAGCGACACCGCACTTAATCTTATCAGCTTTCAGTTTTTCCAAAAGTTCCCTTATCTGTGGCTTAACAGACAATCCTATCGTATCTGATATTATAGCCATCCTCTCCTGTGCCTTACTGCCGCACTCTTCAAACGGATAGTCACTTCCAAACTCCGAGTACATAAAGTTTACAAGCTGCTTTCCTCCAAGTCCAAGCGTATTTGTATAGATGTCTCTTGTAAGAGTATAACCGTGTTCTTTCATCGCAACTGCAAGCTGCTCCATGAAAACCCTCTCAGTATCAAAAATAAGACCGTCCATATCAAAAATAACAGCCTTTTTTGACTTTACACTGTCAACTGCTTCAATCAAATCATTATATTCCTTAACCATAAAATCTCCCCTCACTTTCCATAATTTATCCCGCAGACACATATTGATAATCTCTATCAATAACCGCTGTTTTCCCTGTATTCTTTTGGAGTACATCCTATTGTATTTAAAAATACCCTGTTAAAATAGCTTATATTGTTAAATCCCGACAGATTTGCAATTTCTCCGATTTTCTTGTCCGTATCCTGTAACAATTTACAGCTTTGCAAAATCCTGTATCTCATAAGATATTGTATTGGTGACATTTTCATTGTCTGCTTGAACACACGGCTGAACTGTCCCTCGCTCATCGGAAGAATTTCAGCTAATTCAGCAAGAGTAATTTCATATGCATAATTTTCTTTTATGTATTTTATAACAGGTTCAAGTCTTTCCGAATATCTGCTTTCAATATCATCATCTTTATGGGCACGCATACCGTTTTTTGTCATAATGTCCCATATTGCGTATATCCTGCTTCTTATCATAAGTTCAAAAGGCTCAAGCTCATGCTCCGGACACTCATCTATCTCATGCAGATACCTTCTTATGTCTTTCTGCCACTCTTTAGCATCATCATCACATAATGGCATAAACTCAGGAAATATAAACTTGTCATTTAATACAGGTCTTATATATTTCTTTGAAAAAATACTGTGTATATCCTCATTTAAAACCTGATAAGAAAAATCAACCGCATAAAAAGAACACACACCGTCGCACACACTTTTTGCCGTGTGAAGATAATTTGAATTTATAAATACGATGTCTCCCGGAGTCATAATATACTCTCTGTTCTCTATGGTAAATAAAACTTTTCCCTCTGTAAGCACCAAAAATTCAAATTCCTGATGCCAATGAATATAAAAAATCACATCAGTTCCTGCCGGATACGTCAACTTATGGAGTCCTACCGGAAACTGTGCAGTACCGTGTTTTTCCTTTTCTTCATATTCTTTTTTTCTGCTCATTTTAAAATCCTCTTGAGATTATTTTCTGTTGCCGTTTAACTTAAATCAAAACAATCAGTTTTTTCTTGTGTTTTGTTCACTTTTCATATAGGCAGGTCTTATCCATCTTCCGCGTGCCCTTCTGTTTCTGAATGTATCCTGATTTCTGTTATATCCTGTCACACGAATATATTGAAACCTGCTTGCTTTTTTTAATGAACGATATATCTTCTTTAAACTTACCCAGTGGCGATTGTGAGAAGGATCTCCCGAATCAGCAAGAAATACTCTGTCATTATTGTACGCAAATATTGTAACATAATGCCCCGGTGTATGCTTCCAGTAGCATGCCGAGTCATAACTGCTTATAAGCACAATAGCACATTTTGAAGTTTCAATATCTCTTTTGAATGCAGAATATCTTTTAGGCTTTCTCTTTACACCGCAGTGTATTCCTGCTTTTCTCATTCCTTTGACCATGTATGGCCAGTCTATCGCACTTCCACCCCAATACCATGTATTTTTCTTTGCAAATCTATACATATCAACCGGTGAAGCCTTGTAATAAGAAGGTGTCACAGATGAATAAACATTTGCCATACAGCACAAACCGCAGCCAAACGCACCAAACATTCCGCCATCCATATACGTGTTTCCCCAATATCCGGACCAAGCTCTTTTTTCTTTCCACGACCTCGGTCCCTGCAAATAAGAATATATTTGTCTTGTATCAACTCTCTTTCTGACTTCCGGTTTTACCGTTGCTGCCGGTTTTCCTGACGGTCTGATAGCAGCTCCTGACGATACTTTATTCTCACCATCAGGCTTATGCGTAACTTTTATTTCATTCATATCAGAAGTTTTTCTTCCTGTTTTGTGTATTTTTCCCATTACTGATAATGTGGCACACACAACAATAATAATAATCACTAACGACAAAATAACATAAATTTTTTTCGCTTTTGCCGGATTTCTTCTCGCCCAGCTTTTAAATGTCCTCTTTATCTTTCGCATAAGTCTGTATAAATACGGTTTCTTTTTCTTTCTTCTGTAAGTCATGTAATCTTTCCTTTTCCTGTACCCTGATATTTTAAATATCATCCTCAACTTTAACAAGTAACAGTATAAAGCAAAACGCTTTCAGTTTCCATCAAATTTTTATGAAAGCGTATAGTTTTCTTTTTTTATACAAAAAAGAAATGGCAAAACTGCTGTTTTCATAACAATTTTACCATTTCCAAACCCAAAAATTATATTCCTAACTCCCTTTTTCCATTTTCCTACTATACTTTGATTTATTCGATGTCTTATTCAAAATATGTATGAGAGGCATTACAACAATGAATAAAACAACATACCCTTTTCCTAATACCCTTTTTCTTCTACCCTTTTTTTCTTCCTTGAAAATATTTTTCCCGACCATATTCTCAAAGGAGCCACCTCCCAAATCATTGCTCCAAAGTAATCAATGACTGTTTACGAGTTATATTTTACCCGTTTTCACCCAAAATGCAACACTTTTCACCAATTTAGGTCTGAAATGCAAACATTACGGTCTGAAATGCAATTTTTTGAAAAAAAAAGACATTTATGCTATACTTATTACCAAAATATGACTTTATAACTTTACAGCTATAAAATTTTAAATTTTTTATTATCGGGGGAATACAATGTTTACAGTTCTTATTTTAGAAGATGATACAGAGCAGCAGAAAGCAATCACAAAAATACTTGAAGAACATTATAATAAATGGATTCTCTATACAGCGGCTACATATAAGGAAGCCTGCAATCTTATTGAGACCAAAAATTTCGATTTGTTTCTGCTTGATATAGAACTTAACACAGCTTACATAGATGACCTTGACTGTGACGGACTTGATTTTGGAAAATATATAAGAAGCATAAAGAAATATACATATGCACCTATTGTATATCTTACTGCTCTTCCTGACAGAATATTTTTCGCCCTTCAGGAACTTCACTGCAGTTCATATCTGGTAAAACCATACACAGCGTACAAACTAATCGAAACGCTTGATTATATTATAGGTGAACAGACAGAAAAAGAAAAAGAAAAAATCACTTTAAAGGACAATAACGGCGTATATCTGCATGTCATTCTTGATGATATTGACTACATTGAATCCACAAGCAAGGAAACTGTCATATATACCCACGACAGTCACATAAAGCTTGCAAACATGACTATAAGTGAACTATTGGATGTATTCCCTGACAATTTTATACAGTGTCACAGGAAATATATTATTAATCTGCACCATTTTTACTCATACGATAAATCCACATTTATCATACAGGTTGGCAAACATTCCATACCTCTCGTAAGGAAACATAAAAAAATAATTGAAGAACGACTTCATCTTTAAATCATATGAGGAGATATATATGGAGACATACTTTTTAAATTTACTTACAGTTTTTATTCAATATATCTGTATGTTTGAACTTGCTTTCAAATACACAAAGCAAAGTATACTTAAATACAGATTAAAAATATTGGCAGCACTTCCCCTGATACTGCTTTCTGCAACTTTGCAGTTTTTTGCTGCCAATGACGTTTCCCGTCCGTTTATCAGCGTATGTTTTATGATTCTTTCTCTTTTATTTATATTTAGGAAACGAATAATCGAAACAGTCATTCTCTATACCATAACTTTTCTTCCTATATTATTGCTGAAAATTATAATGACACTTATATTAAATTTAAGTCCTTTTGACAGCACTCCAAAACTGTTATTTGATATTTTGACACTTATAATAACCATGTTAACAATATTGCTTACAAACAGATTTTTTGACATGAACAGGTGGTACACTACTCTGATGTTGTTAAACAGTTATATAAAAACAGCCTGGGCATGTACATTTATAGCCGTACTCGCAATTCAGGTGGTTATATCTGCAAGACTTACATCTACGGCGGATTTGATTATTCTTTTTACTATGATTGTTTTCATTCTCTTTGTCAATTTTGACGGCATTCTGTTTCAAAGGGAATTTAACGATACAAAAAAAGAACTTGAATCATATGAGCACTACATGCCGATAGTTCAGGAACTTATAGATTATATCAGAATTCGCCAACATGATTTTGATAATTGTCTACAGGCGGTTCAGATGTTTCCTGTTATATATGAAGATTATGACTCTATCACAAAAGCACTTAAAAGCTTTGAGAAACATACGGAGATAGACCATACAAAACTTGAACTTTTAAAAATAAATCTGAAACTTGTCGCCGGATTTCTTATCAGTAAGTCCTCCGATGCCAAAGCCTTAGGTAAAAATGTTCAAATCAAAATAAAAAACTATAATCTATCAACTTCACTCCCTGAATACACATTGATAGAATTATACGGAATATTGATGGATAACGCTCTTGAAGCAATATCTGAGGGAGATACTGTTTTTATAGAAATAAATTCAAAAGACGGCAAAATAATATTTAACATCAGAAATAAAGGGCCAGTAATAACTCCTAAACTTCGCGAGTCAATATTCCAAAAGGGGTACTCAACGAAAAATGCTGACAGACACAACCGTGGAATAGGGCTTTACAAGTTGAAGAATACCGTAGATGAAAATAACGGCATAATAATTCTTGACAATGAAAAGTATTCTAACGACAACTATATTTCATTTACAATTATAGTCTGAAACAGTGCATAAACTTATAATATATTATTTCCAATCCCAAACAAAGGTTGTACCGTATTTACTAAAAACGATACAACCTTTATTTTTATAAGTATTTATATTAATTTAACATGACATCAGATTATTTGCCGGATAATCACAAATTATAATGTAATTTCAACACTTGTTGTTCCTGCCTGTGCACTTACTGTCTTTCCTTCTGCTGTAACAGTAAATGTCTTGTCTGTAGATGCATAAGAAACTGTTATAACATTTCCTTTGCGCTCCGCCTTAATATCTGTAAGTTTATTTGACTCGCTGTCATAAATTGTTGCCATAGCAGTCTTGCCGTCTTCAAGACCATAGATAACAGCGTCTGCTTTCTCAAGATAATCATATACTACTGTCATCTTATCTTCTGCATCAAAGTCACCATATGTAACAATGCTGTTTGGACGTGCAAGAATAGGTGTCTGGAAGTAGTCACACTGTCTCTTGTAATATTTTCCGCCTTCGTATGTCTCACCGCTCTGGATATCTGTCCATGTTCCGCAGTCAGGTACATAGAACTCTGCTATTCCCTCTTCATTCATAACAGGTACGATGCAGAGATTGTCACCGAGCATATACTGCTGGTCAAGATACTTACAAGCTGTGTCATCAGAGAATGCTACTATCATTGAACGCATCATAGGAACACCGACATTGTGTGTCTTGTTTGCCTGTGCCCAAAGATAAGGCATAAGTTTTCCTTTAAGTACTGTATAATGACGAAGTACGTCACATGCTTCTGTATCACCATCTTCATCATAAACCCAAGGTACTCTGTAAGATGTTGAGCCATGTAAACGGCTGTGTGTAGAAAGAAGTCCGAATGCACACCATCTCTTGTAAACATCAGCAGGTGCAGTAGCTTCAAATCCACCCATATCATGTGAGAAGAAACCAAAGCCTGATGAGCAAAGTGAAAGTCCGCCGCGAAGTGTCTCTGACATAGCCGAGTATTCTGCATAGCAGTCACCGCCCCAATGTACAGGGAATTTCTGTCCGCCTACTGTTGCACTTCTTGCAAAGAGACAAGCCTTGTCTTTTCCAAAGTAATCTTCAAGTGCTTCAAATACACATTTATTGTAAAGATATGTATAATAGTTATGCATCTTGATAGGATCCATGCCGTTATAGTATTTACACTTTGTAGGTATTCTCTCACCAAAGTCTGTCTTGATGTTGTTTACTCCCATCTCAAAGAGTTTCTTAAGTAATCCCTTGAACCACTCGCATGCTTCAGGATTTGTGAAATCTACAATAGCCATACCAGGCTGCCACATGTCTGACTGGAATACGCTTCCGTCAAGATTTTTGATAAAGTATCCCTTTTCTTTTCCGATGTCAAAAAGTTTTGACTGCTGTCCAATGTATGAGTTAATCCATACACAAACCTCAAGACCTTTCTCATTGTGAAGCTTATCCAAAAGTCCCTTAGGATCCGGGAACATATCTTTATCCCACTCAAAGTTACACCACTCATATTCTTTCATCCAGAAACAGTCAAAGTGGAATACCTGAAGAGGAATCTTACGCTCTTTCATTCCGTCGATAAAGCTCATAACTGTTTTCTCATCATAACTTGTTGTAAATGATGTTGAAAGCCATAAACCGAATGTATATGCCGGTGGAAGTGCAGGTTTTCCGGTAAGTGTTGTATAGTTTTCAAGAACGTGCTCAAGGTTTTCTCCACCGATGATAAAGTATTCAAGTTCCTCACCCGGTACTGTAAATGTAACTTTTGATACAGTATCTGAGTTTACTTCAAATGAAACCTTATCTGAGCTGTTTACAAACACACCATAGCTCTTTGATGAAATGTAGAAAGGTACTGTCTTATAACTCTGGTCTGAACATGTACCACCGTCGCAGTTCCATGTCTCAACAGTCTGACCATTCTTTACAAATGGTGTAAATTTCTCACCAAATCCATAAATGCACTCACCGATATCTGTCTTTAACTGCTCTCTGAGATATGTTGTATGTGCATCCTGTGGATAATTGAAGAATTCATCATCTTCCTGAAGATTCATGCGTGCATTTGCTGTGAACTGGCTCTCAGAAATGATAGATGTTGCTCTCCATGCACCTCCTGTAAGATGTCTTTCTTTATAATAGAACTGAACTTCCCAGTCATCACCAATCTTTATCTCAACTCTTGTATCTCCTGAAGTAAGTGTAACCTTATCTTCTGTTCTCTCGATAACAGGTGTGTAACCTGTATCCTCATTGAGTTCATAACGAGGAATATTGTCAAGTCCTCCTCTGTAATGGTCAATATGAACTTTAATGATATTTTCAGAAGTAGAGCTGTATGTAATCTCAAGGTTTGGTCCGCCAAGAGTCATACCTCTGTTCATAACTGTATAAGGTGTTGCAAGAACCTTAATAGAATTTTCTGTAGTTTCAACTTTGTATGCCTGTGAAGCATAGTTTACATTGTAACCTTTTTTGCTTAACCAAAATCCGTCTGCTACTTTCATTAGAAATCTCCTTTCTTTAAAACGGCAATGCACAACATACAATAATATATAATGCATGCCATAAAATGTTTTCTCATTTAATCAACTTGATTACATTATATAAACATATTTCTGCTTAGTCTATAATTATTAGTGCGATTTTTAACACTATTATGATATCATCCATTGATTCAGTTACAGCAGCACAAAATCAGTCACTTTAAGTATGTCTGATGCAGGTATAAATATTTTTCTGAGTTTAGTTGTTTTATTTAAGTGCTTTTTTGAGTTTATCCACATTAGAATTCATAAGTTCTATATATGAAACACCTTCTTCAAACTGTTTCCTTGTAACTGTATGACATGTATTAAATACCTCTACAGCGGCACCTGTTTTTTTTGCTATCTTCTCTGCCGAACCTGAGGGTGTAATCTCATTTTTAAATATGACAGGGAGCTTTTCTTCTCTTATCCTCTTTTCCAAATACGATACAGTCTGCTTCTTTGGTGCCTGATACTTCGTACATACCGGATATGTTGCACTATATACAAGACCTATATCATCAAAAAGATATTTTAAAGAAAATCTGTCAGCAAATACAACATGCTTTGTATTTCCGTTTTCAACAACTTCCCTGAATTCATAATCTAACTGTTCCAGTTTTTTATTGTATTCATCAGCATTGCTGCCGTAATATTCTGCATTTTCCTTATCATACTCTGATAATTTATCTTTTATGATATTTACTATTTTTTCGGCACATGAAGGTGCAGTCCACAAATGTTCATCATAATTATAAGAGTCAGAAGCTGTGGCACTGTCATCTTTATTATCATCCTGCTCATTTAATGCACTTAATATCTCTGATGCATTTTCCATCATCGATATTTTCTTTATATTCTTCGCCTCATCCTTTTTGACATTAAACAAATCGTCAATCCATTTTTCTGACTCTCCCCCATTATAGATAAGTACGTCTGCTTTTAATATCTCAGACATTGTTGTCGAATCGGGGTTAAATGAATGCATGTCCTCTCCTGTCGGAGTTATCAGTGAAAGATTTACCTTATCACCTGCAATGCTTTTTACAAAATCATAATACGGAAAAATAGTTGTAACAACATTCAGCTTTTCTGAAGTCTGTACCTCTGTTTTTTCATTCTTTTTCTTACAGCCGCTCATCATGCATATACTTATACACAACACCAGACATAAAACAAATATTTTCTTTAATTTCATAGCTGTCCTCATTTCAATCTTATATAAATATGACTTATATGCCATAAAAGCAGCAGGACAAAATCCCCGCTGCTTTTTATTTTAAATTTTTATTAGATAAGTTTCCAAACTGTTCCTTCTCTTGTATCTTTTATCTCAATACCTTTTGCAAGAAGTTCATCTCTTATGGCATCTGCCTTAGCAAAATCCTTAGCTTTTCGTGCCTCGTTTCTCTTTGCTATCATACCTTCAACCATAACCTTAATTTCATCATCGGCAGCTTTTGTCTCCTGCTCCTTTAACAAGTCAAGTGAGAGCACCTGGTCAAAATCTTCTACTAAAGCTCTCTTTGTAGCATCATTTGTATCTGCTTTTAATACATCATAGAGAACTGTAATTGCCTGTGAAGTATTGAGATCATTTCCCATTGCCTGTGCAAATTTATCCTGATAGTTCTCAAATACATCCTTATCAACTTCCCCTTCCTTAGAAAGAGACGTTGTTTTTTTGACAAGCTTTTCATATGCAGTCTTTACATTGTCCATTACATCGTAACTGAACAAAAGCGGCTTACGGTAGTGTGACTGTAAGCAGAACATTCTGTAAACAAGCGGATTATAACCTTTTTCTTCCAATAAAGATACAGTTAAAAACTCGCCCTTTGATTTGCTCATTTTTCCTGTCTTATCATTCAGGTGCTGTACATGGAACCAGTAGTTACACCACTTATGACCTGTATATGCTTCACTCTGTGCTATCTCATTTGTGTGATGTGGGAAAATATTGTCTACACCGCCGCAATGTATGTCGAGCTGTTCACCGAGATGTTTCATACTTATGCATGAGCACTCTATATGCCATCCCGGATAACCTACACCCCATGGACTTTCCCACTTTAACTCCTGTGAATCAAACTTTGATTTTGTAAACCAAAGTACGAAATCAGTTTTATTTTTTTTGTTGTCATCCTCTTCTACATCATCGCGGACACCTACCTGAAGTTCTTCTTCATTCTGATTTGACAATACATAGTATTCTTTGAGCTTAGATGTGTCAAAATATACATTTCCGCCTGCCACATAAGCATAACCCTTTTCTAATAGAACCTCTATCATATGGATGAACTCCGGAATACAATTTGTTGCCGGTTCAACAACATCAGGTGTCTTTATATTTAACTTTTCACAATCACTGAAAAAAGCGTCCCTGTAAAACTTGGCAATTTCCATAACTGTCTTGTGCTCTCTCTTGGCACCTTTAAGCATCTTATCCTCACCGCTGTCAGCGTCACTTGTAAGATGACCTACATCAGTAATATTCATAACCCTTTTTACATCGTATCCTGCATAGCGGAGATATTTTTCAAGTATATCTTCCTCAATATAACTTCTCAGATTTCCAATATGAGCAAAATGATATACAGTAGGACCACAAGTATACATTTTTATCTTTCCCGGCTCATTTGGCACGAACTTATCAACCTTTTTTGTTAATGTATTATAAATATTGATGTCTCTCACCTATAGACCTCCATTCAATTATTATTATCATATTATGATTTTACTAAATTTGACTGCTTTTATCAAGCACCGTTTAAACAGTTCTGAAATCACACTAAATGCTCAAATTTGTTCAAAAAATATCTGCCTCAAATTATTCTAAGTGTTTGTTCGCCTTGAAAAATTCTCTTGTCTCTTTTGCAACTACTCCGCTTAACGCAAATAATGCTATCATATTAGGCAGCGCCATAAGTCCGTTAAATATATCTGCTATTACCCATACTGCACTTACTGTCATGTAAGGTCCAATAAAGACTGCAAGTATATATATCCATCTGAACACTTTTACTTTCTTCATGTTTCCGCCTGTAAGGTACTCAAGACAGCGCTCACTGTAATAATCCCAGCCAAGTATTGTCGTAAATGCGAAAAATACAAGACACAACATCAATATAAATGCTGATAATTCTGCCGGGAACGGTAAACCGTTTTTGAAGGCATATGTTGTAACCTGTACACCCTCAAGGCCATCAACTTTCCATGCTCCCGTAAGGACAATTGAAAGACCTGTCATTGTACATATTACAATAGTGTCAATAAATGTTCCTGTCATGCTTACAAGACCCTGTCTTACAGGTTCATGTGTCTGTGCTGCCGCTGCTGCAATAGGTGCACTTCCAAGACCTGCTTCATTAGAGAAAATTCCCCTGGCAACACCCTTCTGCATCGCAACGAGCATACTTCCCGTAATACCGCCTGCAACCGCCTGTGGATTAAATGCCGCTTTTACAATGATAACTACTGCTTCCGGAATCTTTGTGATATTACATACAACAAGTGTCAAAGCAAATACAAAATATATTATTGCCATAAACGGCACTATTATCTGACTTACACTTGCAATTCTCTTAATTCCTCCAATAAGAACTGCTCCAACACAAAAAGCAAGTATCAGTGAAGCAATAACCACAGTCCATGAATATGTACCTATACCCGGAATCGATACCGTGTGTACTTTGTCCGGGTCAAAAAAATTCTGAATTGCACTTGAAATTCCGTTTACCTGACTAAATGTTCCTATACCGAACAGTCCTACACAGACACCGAAAAATGCAAATATCTTTGCCAGCCACTTAAATTTTTCTCCCATTCCAAGCTCTATATAATAGAATGGGCCTCCGAGACTATGATTTTTTTTGTCAACAATACGATATTTTACCGCAAGAAATCCCTCTGAATATTTTGTTGCCATTCCAAAGAAAGCCGTAATAACCATCCAAAAAAGTGCTCCGGGACCTCCTGCACAGACAGCCGTAGCTACACCAACTATATTTCCTGTTCCTATTGTGGCACTAAGTGCCGTACAAAGTGCGGCAAAGCTTGAAATTTCTCCTTTTCCGCCCTCTTCATTTCTTACCATCCACTTCAAGGCAAGTGGAAGTCTGCAAAGCTGCAGCCCTTTTAGACGCAATGTCAGCAAAATTCCTCCCGCCAAAATGATAACCATAAGAGGTACTCCCCAGACAAAGTTATCAATATTTGTCAAAATCCTGTTAATATTATCCCACATAGTTTTCTCCTTTTGTACACAATTTAACTTTTTTACACACAAATTAAATTATACGCAAAAAGACTGTATCAGGCAAGAAAAAAATCCGAAAGGCTTAACTCTCACGCCATACAAAAACTATTATTTCCGTCAAAACTGCCGCTGCAACCGGTTCCATCCATATGCCTGTTATTCCCCAAATCATCGGCATTATAAAAAGAAAGGCCGGTGTATATACAATCGCTTCCGTATATATTATGGCTGCCGCCTTTCTGTGTTTCTTCCTGCCGTTCATTATTGTTATGTCAAGCCTGTTTAGTCCGTAAAAAAACAATGACAAACCTGTAATGCGCAGTCCTCGCACAAAATCTTTATAATTTTCACTGCTCAGAGAAAATACTTTATGGAATGACGGTGCGAAAACAAATAACAAAAATGTTATCACTATGGATGTAAATATTACCAGCCTTGTGACCACATCTTTTATCTGCACTTCTTTCTCTTTCATATCATTCTTTACGGCACACATACTAAAAAGCGGCTGTGCTCCGTCTGCTATCCCCGTAAGCATACTCTGTGCCGGAAATGCCAGATATGAAATAACCGCATAACATGCCACGGTTTTACTTCCTCCATATGAAAGGCACTGATAATTTGTAAGCGCAAGCACCCATGTCGGAAGAAGCGATATTCCAAATGAAGCTATTCCTCCAAATAAAATTTTTCTAATATAAATAAATGAACTTTTTTTGTATGCATCTTCAAATTCTGTCTGTTTTGCATAACCATCCGCTCTTGTCACACCATGCACATCATACGATTTTTTCAACACTCCTGATTTTATTATGCTCACCAACGCTATAATACTTGTAATCACTTGTGAGAGTATAGTTCCAAGTGCTGCACCTTTTATCCCCAGCTGCAAAATAACAACAAATATCGTGTTAAACATTATATTTGAACAAACTCCGCTTATGGTAGCAGCCATTGCCTGAATCGGCATATTCAGATTTCTTACAATCGGTACAAGACCGGCACCAAACAATTGCAAAATTGCTGCCGCTGATATCACCCTTGTGTACTCTGTTGCAAGAGTGTACACCCTTCCACCTGCTCCAAGTATTTTCATAAGATATGGTGCTGTCAATTCAAAGAAAACACCATATAAAATGCCAATACACGCTAAAAAGACAAAAGCATTTTTCAAAAATTCTTTTGCCTCTTTTTCCTGTTTTTTCCCATGTGAAGAAACATAACATATTCCGCTTCCGACACCTATCCCAATTCCGCTTGATATGATAAACGCCGGAACAGGCCACGCAATATTTATTGCCGCAAGCCCGTCCTCTCCTATATTTCTTCCTATAAATAAACCGTCTATTATAGTATTAAGTCCGCTTATGACCATACAAAACATCGCCGGTATGCAGTTCCAAAATACTTCTTTTCTTATACTTTTCATCTTATTACATTTTCCGTTTCCGTATCAAAAAAACGGATTTTTGATTCATCGAATCCGAAATGATACTCCAAATCTTCTATAAAATCTCCACTTCCCTCAATACGTATTGTAACATTATTAAAAGTATTTTCAACTTTTTCACCATTTTCTTCCTGCTCACTTGATTCAAGATGCAGATACGAAACTGCTCCGTCAGGCTCATATACTCTTAATCTCGCTTTAAGACCGCTTTGGAACATATCGTCATCCATTCCCCTGACCTGTAAAAATATATCCTCCGGTCTTATTCCGACATATATTTCTTTATCAAAATACCCTCTTCTTCTCAAAAGTTCTGCGTTTTTTTCTGATAATTTGTAACTGCCGAGTCCGGCAATCCCAAGATATACATCTCTTTTTTGCTGTACAACTTTTGCTTTCCACACATTCATCTGGGGAGTTCCAATAAACTGTGCCACAAAAAGATTTGCAGGATTGTTGTAAAGTTCTCTCGGTGCCGCTATCTGCTGTATTTTTCCGTTGTTTAACACGACAATCTTTGTTCCAAGTGTCATTGCCTCTGTCTGGTCATGCGTAACATACACAAATGTCGCATCTGAATGTTCATAAAGTTTTTTTATTTCCATACGCATCTGTGTTCTTAACTTTGCATCAAGGTTTGACAGTGGTTCATCCATAAGAAACACCTTTGGAGTTCTTATAAGTGCTTTTCCTATTGCAACTCTCTGTTTCTGTCCACCTGAAAGCTGTCCCGGCTTTCTATCCAAAACTGCTTCAAGACCAAGTGTTTTTGCAACTCTGTTTACATTTTTCTTTATCTCTTTTTTTGGTGTTCTCTTTATTTTCATACTGTATGCTATATTGTCGTAGACAGACATATGCGGATAAAGAGCATAGTTTTGAAAAACCATTGCTATATCACCGTTTGTTGCCATCTTTTTATCAAGTGTCTTTCCATCTATATATATATTGCCTGCCGTTGCCTTTTCAAGACCTGCTATCATTCTTAATACTGTCGATTTTCCGCATCCTGAAGGTCCGACAAAAACGACAAACTCATTATCTTCAATCTGTAAATTAAAATTTTCTACAGCAAAATTTCCACTGTCGTATTTCTTTTCTATTCCATCCATCAATAACTCTGCCATATTTCCCTGCTTTCTGCTGTCTATAAAATTATTTTTATCTTAAAACATCTATTTTTTTCCAGTTGTAAATCAACTGGGAAACATCATCCAATATTAAATCTGCATTTTTATTTAGTTCTTCTTCTCCATCAACACCACTGAGCACACCTACAGCCAATGCCCCACCATTTTTGGCAAACTGCATATCTGTATTTGTATCTCCTACCACCATTATCTCATCGGAATTTATTCCGAATTTACTTTTAAAATCTTCTATTATATCAATCTGAGGTTTTGGTCTTAACCTGCCATCATCCGAACCGAGATATGAAAAAAACGGCATTATTCCGAGACTGTCAAGACATTTTATTGCTGTCTGCTTCGTATCGGCAGTAGCAAGACCTACAATTATGTTTTTGTCTGAAAGCCAATTAAATAATTTAGGGAGATTAGCAGTAGGAACAATATTTGCAGTGCTTTTAGTCACCTCATTAAAATAAAGTTTTTCAAGCTGTTTTGAATATTCATGAAGCCTGTCTTCATCAGCATTTATCCCAAAAGCTTTTAAAACTGCATTTGTCATATCGCAATAAGTCATTGCGGCTATGCTTTTTCCAATAGCAGATTCTGCCTTCAAAACATTCTTTTTATCAGCATCTATGCCAATTTCATTTAAAAAACCGGGAACAACATTCTTAGTTGCCTCATTCCACAACTCATCAAACTTCAAAAGCGTGCCATCCTTATCAAATAAAATTCCCTTAATCACTGCATTTCTCCTTAAATATAATCTTATTTTTCTATTTAGATTAGTTAGATACAGAAGCCATTGCATCTTCTGCTGTCTTCTGTGCCTCGTCAAGTGCATCTTTGGCAGACACTCCCTCTATTTCAACTTTGTCAGCTGCAACTTTAAGTGCATCATAAATCTTTCCGCCTGTAGGGTCAGTTGGAAGTACTGAACCATGTGAAGCCTGCTGAAGCGGTACAAGTGCCTGTGGATTTTTCTTTGTGTAATCCTTAAATTCTTTTACATCCTGTGTAGATTTTCTAACTGCTACATATCCTGTTTCCATAGACCACTTAGCCTGATTTTCAGGTGTTGTAAAATATTTCATAAATTCATAAGCACCCTTCTTTTCCGCATCTGAAGAATTTTTAAGCATAACAAGATTCTTAGCTTCTGCTGCCGGTGCTGACGCATTGTTTCCAAATCCCGGCTGCTCCATAGCACCTACAATACTAAAATCAAGGTCTGCCTGGTCACCTGATGAACCTGTATAACCGCCTGCTTTATTCTGTAAAACATCATCAATTGTTGTGTACCAGTATTCCCAGCCCTGTCCTCCTGAATGGATTTTCATTATCTTGTCATCATGAATCCACTTTTTAAAGCTGTCCCATACTTCCACCCATGCATCGCTGTTTATGCATACAGTCTTTCCGTCATCGCTAAACATGCTTCCACCGTTGCTTAATACAGCATCAACAAGATTATCCTTGCCCCACATAGGCTCCCACCCTGTCATATCCTTATTTTTCTCTTTAACTTTCTTTGCCGCATCAGCGAGATCCTGCCATGTTTTTATGCTTGCCGGCTCAATTCCGGCATTCTTAAAAGCTTTTTTATTGTAATATAATACCTGTGTTGTTCCGTATGCAGGTATGGCAAATGTCTTTCCGTCGTCATCGACACCCTGATTTAAAAATACTTCAAGATAATCATCTTTATTAAAATCAGAATCGTCCTTTGTATATGTGCTTATATCTTCAAGTACATTTTTCTGGTCAAGTGTTCTTGAACTATTCACATCTAAAAGTGCAATATCCGGTGCCGTACCACCTGCTATACCTGCCTGTACTTTCTGATACGTTTCATCATAGTCAGCCTGAGTAACACATTTTACTTCATAATCAGACTGGGATTTATTAAATTCTTTAACAATATCTGCTACAACATTTACTGCTGTCTTTCCGCCTGAATACCAAAATTCAACTTCTACAGGTCCGTTACTCTTTGAATCTCCTGTCGCTTTTGTTGCTGATTTAGAACTCGTTCCACATCCTGAAAGAAGTCCAACCGTCATACTCATCATCAACGCCATACATAATAATTTCTTTCTCACAATAATCCTCCTAAAGTTTTCCATTTTTATATTGCATACTAACAACTAATGCCACGGATTGATTCATTGCTGTGCAATTTTCGCAATCCTGCATTATATTTACAGACGCCCATTTATCCTTTGACACCCGTATCACCGCCAATGCCATTAATAAACCATTTCTGTGTAAATGCAAACATAATCAAAAGCGGTACAACTATAACAGCACTTGCAGCCATTACTTTCGGCCATTCCGTACCATAAGCTCCTCCTTCTATAAAGAAACTGCGAAGCCCCTGTGATACAAGACTTATATTTTTATCATTAGTTATAAGTGATGGCCACATATAACTGTTATACATTGTAATAAAACTCATAAGACCAAATGTTATAAATGACGATTTGGTCATAGGCATAACCACTTTCCACAAAATCTTCATGTGTCCTGCCCCATCCATTTTTGCCGCTTCTATAAGCGGTTTAGGCACCTGCATAAATGCCTGTCTCAACAAAAATATTCCAAATATATTTATCGTATCTGATATTATCAATCCCGTATAACTGTTTAAAAGTCCGAGTTTAGCAAGTATTATGTAACTTGGTATATATGTTGCTGCCGCTGGAAGCATATATGTTCCCATAACTATAGCAAACAATCCCTTTCTTCCCCTGAAACTCATAAATACCATCGCATATGCAAGCATAGCCCCCGTTACTATCTGTATTGCAACTACCGCAATGCTTACAAACAAACTGTTTCCAATGTATTTAACCATCGGCGAAGCCGTAAAAATACTTACAAAATTGCCCCATTGTGCCTTTGCAGGCAGTAATTTGGATACATCCATCACTTCTGCCTTAGTTTTCAATGCACTCAGTATCATCCATATAAAAGGAAATACAGTAAATATCCCCGCTATAATAAGAACAAACATTTTTCCAAATGCTTTTCCGAAATTTCCAAAGACTTCAATGCTTTTTTCTAATGCTGCATTTCTCTCTGATGCACCGTCTTTGTCTGTTTTGGTAATTGATGAATACGTTTTTTTTGTACCAAAACCCGTATATTTATTTTCATTTACTATATTTTGCTGCATCTTTCTCTCACTTTCTAAAGTCTCATTTACGATTTTTTACTCCACAATCTGCATCAATAATGAACCCATTTTTTAGAAATAATAAACTGAACTACTGACAGCAATACAGTTATCGCTATAAGAACTATTGCTACTGCTGTTGCCTGTCCCATATCGTATTCCTCAAATCCAAGCTGATAATACATATAAAGAAGTGTTCTTGTAGAACCTGACGGACCTCCCTGTGTAAGTATCTGAATCTGATCATACGCCTGAAGTGAATTTACCATTGTCACTATTAAAAGAAAAAATGTTGTCGGCGATATACAGGGAAGTGTGACATCCCTAAAACGCTGCCACGCATTTGCACCGTCAAGTCCATTTGCTTCATAAAGTTCAGATGGTACTTTTTCAAGTGCAGATAAATAAAATATCATTGCATATCCCAGACTTTTCCAAACCGTAACTATTATTACCGACAAAAGTGCCGTCTGAGAACTGTTTATCCACTGCAATGCCGGCAGATGAAAGAACTTCAACACTGCATTTGCCAAACCGCTGTCAGGATTAAATATCCATGTCCAAACAATTGACACCGCAACAGTAGGTGTTATCCACGGCAAAAAAAGAATAAACTTAAAAAATCCGCTTCCTTTAAATGCCTTTCTAAGAAGGAGTGCAAGCAAAAGACCTCCCGCTATAGTCGGAAACAATGTTCCTACGCTGAACCATACTGTCGTTCCAAGTGCCTCATAAAATCTGCTGTCTTTAAATAATTTGATAAAATTATCAAAAAAAACAAAATTGTATGTAGGTGACATATAATCCCAATCCGTGAAGCTTATGTATAATGACTTCAAAATAGGATATATCCAAAACACCATAAGCGGTATAAATGCCGGAAGTACAAAAAGCCATACACTTCCTATTTTCCTTAATTTGCTGTTACTGCTAAACATTAAACTCTCTCCATTTCTCTAATCTATTTTGTTCAAATTTATTATGATTTTTCAGCTTTTATTCACCTTTCCAAACTTTCACGGCTTCACCAAATGTCTTTAACTTTGATTTTTTTCTTCCGTGAAATACCGGATTTACATAACCCAAAAATCCATAGTCTTTTGATGTTACCTCAAATCTTTTCCACTCCCATTCCATCGTGTGCCAATTTGTAATAACATCTGCCATATATGTCCGTTCATCCCTTTTTTCAAGTCCAATTTCTTTTTTTATCCCATTTTCTATAAGAAACAATTCAGGAACTATGTCTTTTCCGTATGTTTCCTCATTTATCTTTATTGTCACACTTGCAACAAGATTATTTTCAAATTCAGATTCGCTGCTTATCTCTATCCTGTCACCGGGAAGATACTCATTATTTTCATAAATAAAATAAGTTTCCATTGTGATATATCTGGTAACTATGACATGTCCTTTTGAAACTGCCTTTAACAGATTAGAAGGTGTCATTCCATCCATATATACCAATGTTGCAGGGTCTCCCGGCACACTCGGCTCATCTGCCCCCTCGTACCTTTCGTCTATGAGATTATGTGAGTCACTTCCTCCCAGTCCGAAAACCCTAAATCCATGCTGCCACAAAAAATCTATAAATGATATTGCATTTTCGTTTGCCGATTTTGCATATTCATATGTAGGATCATTTATTATCTCCATAAATCTTAAATTTTTTAATTTAAGATTGTAATATCTCCATTTCCATATATGCAGGAATGGATGGTTTATGCTCCAAAGCCATTCCTTTTCATCAGCTTCCCTGATTGTGTATTCAACTTCCTGGCTTATTCTTTCCTCACCGTCATGTTTTAAAATATGAGTAAGTCTGCCCGGCGTTCCAACACACCCAAATATATTGAAATGTCCCAAACTTGTCGTAATCTCAACCCCCGGTAAAACCATAATCTTTGTATCAGGCCATCCGGTATGCAAAACATTATGTTCTGTCGGGACATAAAAATCCATTTCCATTTTTTCCGCTTTTTTCATAGCATTTCTCGTTGTCTCTTTTCCGTCAGACAATCTTGTATGCGTATGAAAATCTCCCTTATACCATCTGCTGTCTCTTTTGTAATTTCTGTCAAAATCAAATTTTTCATTCCCTATCCAGCATTGTTCTCCCACTGGCTCTTTTACCGAAGAAATATCATCAGAAACAGTCAGTTTAACATCGAAACTGTTTTCGCCAAGACGTTGCATAACGTATTCCCTAAACACACATATAATAAATTTCCATCTGCCCGTCGGAATCTCTCCCGCCGTCCCTCCGGCAGTAGTATGCATTCCATCACGTCCTATAATAAGTGTTCTCGGACCATAGCCGATTTGTCTGCACATTCTAAATCTGCCATTGCTGTCCTTTACTATTATGTAACAAAGTAATGCATACTCTTTTGGAATATTTATTTTTATGTTCATATTTTCTATATGAGAATTGACTTCTACTGTTTTTTCCTGCCATATACTCCCATCTTTTTGGATATGATATGTTAAAGTTTCCATTATGCTCCTCGCTAACCTTGTATAATCAACTGTTTCAATGTATTGTTACTATCCACACCTGCTGTATGTCTGTCAACAATGTATGTCCTTTCCTTTGACACAAACAAATCTTAACAGGCTAATGTAAAATTCATAACCATCTAACTGAAAAGTTTTTGTAAAAGACTGTAAAATATTTGTCATTGTCTCCAAAAAGCCATGCATCTTCTAAGTACAAGGTACAATATATGTGGTATAATTAGATAACTTAAAATTTTAACTAAAACAATAAAAGAGGTGTAACATGGAAAACAGCAAAAAATACCTGAAAATGCTCTCACAGAAATATCCTACAAAGCAGGCTGTGAGCAGCGAAATTATAAATTTAAGTGCTATCTGCAACCTTCCAAAAGGTACTGAACATTTTATGAGCGATATTCATGGCGAATATGAAGCTTTCTGCCACATTTTAAATAATTGCTCAGGTGTTATACATGAAAAAGTTGATTTATTGTTTCGTGACACACTCAGCAGCGTTGAACGCCGTGAGATATGCACACTTATTTATTACCCCAAAGAAAAACTTGAAATGCTCCATAAAGAGCACGAACTCCCCGAAGAATGGTACCGCATGATGCTCGGCAACCTTATTGAAATTGCCAAACTCCTCTCTTCAAAATACACACGCTCAAAAGTAAGAAAAGCCATGCCAAAAGAGTTTGCTTATATTATAGATGAGCTTCTGCATGTACAGAAAGATGAGGATGACAATCAGGTTCGTTATCACAAAGTAATTCTTGATACAATATTAAATATCAATAATGGTGACGAATTTATTATTGCACTTGCAAATCTTATAAAAAGGCTTGCCGTAGACCATCTCCACATTGTCGGTGATATATTTGACCGAGGTCCATGTGCTGATATGATTCTTGATTTACTTATGGAACATCATTCTCTCGATATTGAATGGGGTAACCATGATATATTGTGGATGGGTGCAGCATGCGGAAATAAAGCATCAATAGCCAATGTAATAAGAAACAATCTAAAATATAATAATACAAGAATTCTCGAAAACGGATATGGAATAAGTCTTAGAAACCTTGCCCTTTTCGGAGAAAAGACATATAAGGACAAAGAGCCTATGGACGCAGCCCTAAAAGCAATATCTGTTATTTTGTTTAAACTTGAAGAGCAGATAATAAAACGTCATCCCGAATATGAAATGAATGAAAGACTTCTTCTCTCAAAAATAAATTTGGAAGATTTTACTATTTCTATTTCAAATAACGATAATAAAAATAAATTTATTTACAAATTATCCGATATTGACCTCCCTACCGTCAATCCCGACAATCCTTTGGAACTTACCGAGCAGGAAAATGCACTGATGGACGAACTTCAGGCAGCTTTTATCGGAAGCACCCGTTTACAAAAACATATTAAATTTTTATATGAAAAAGGCAGCATGTACAAAATTTTCAACAGCAACCTTTTATATCATGGCTGTGTTCCTCTTGATGAATATGGAAACTTTGACGGAATCACACTTGACGGTATTGTATATCAGGGCAAAAAATATCTTGATTATGCCGATAAAATGGCAAGACTTGCTTACCTTGACAACGATAACCAAAATGCCCTCGATTTTATGTGGTTTTTATGGGCTGGACATAAATCTCCGCTTTGCGGCCGTGTCATAAAAACTTTTGAAAGAAGTATGATAAAAGACGAAAAAACATGGCATGAGCCGACAAATCCATATTACCGGTTTTACCATAATGAAAAGACCTGCAATATGATACTTCACGAATTTGGTCTTTTCTCACCTGAATCACATATTATAAACGGACATACCCCTGTCAAGACAATCGAAGGAGAATCGCCTATAAGAGCAAACGGAAAACTTCTTGTTATAGATGGCGGTTTCAGTAAAGCATATCATGAAACAACCGGAATTGCCGGATACACCCTTATATTCAACTCACATGGAATGAGAATAAAAGCACATCATCCTTTTGAAAGTGTATATAAAGCACTTAGAGACAATAAAGATATTGATTCCGAATCTGAAATCGTTTACACAGCAAACCCAAGAATACTTGTCAAAGATACCGAAAACGGCAAAAAGATACATGATGAAATTGAAGATCTCAAGACGCTTTTAGAGAGTGATATTGTGAATTAAAAGCCGGTGTTCTTCATTGTCGGGAAGTATTTTGATGTACACTTTAAAAAAGGTCCTGCCATATGGCAAGACCTTATTCATTCGTAAAAATACTGGTTTATTTAGCTGTATGTCCTCCATTTATAATCTTTCCTGCTGCCACAGCTATCACAATAGTTACCGCCATATCAGGCAATGTATTTCCCACAGGTATATCCACCGTCATAAGATAACGATAAAGTATAAATCCTATCACCCATATAACAGCATTTGTTATATCGGCTTTCTTACTGCTTTTATCTGATTTTAATATAAAATAATCTGCTATCTGTATAGCAATCATAGGTGCAAATACTGAACCGATAAGATACATAAAATCTGTTATGTCATCCATAGGGAACAAAATAGCTGCCACTGTTCCTATAACAGTCACTATTATACTTATAACCGAAGACTTTTTCGCTGTGAAAAAAACAGCTGTATTCTTCACTTCTCCTGTTATGTCCACATTTTTTCCGGCTGATTTTGAAAAAATCGTTTCACTTGATATTCCGGCTGAATATGCATCAAGAAATGTTGTTGTTACAGTTGAAAATACTACTATCAAAAGTCCAACTATTCCAAGACCTGCTTTTACCATTATCTGTGCCACGTCACTTTCACCGGTAAATATAGCGGCGCCCATTCCAATAATATACATCCAGCAGCTTACTATTCCATAAACAATTGTGCTTACAAATGTTGCCTTTATAGGTTCCTTTGCTTCTTTTGTGTAATCACTTATCAAAGGAAGCCATGATAATGGCATTGCTACGGCAAGCTCAACCGCTGCTCCAAAACTCATACTGTCACCTGATACTTTTACTCCTGATGCATCACTGAAAAATATAACTTTACACATTATTATAGTAAGAATAAATAATGCTCCCATTGCTACTGTATTTATTTTTCCAAGATTTGTTATTCCAATCACAATCCATAAAATAATAAGTGCTCCAATCACAAGACACCATACCCAGTTTCCCGTATTGAATATTCCGTTTGCTGCAAGTGCCCCGTCATAAATCATAATTGAAGTCCAGCCTACAAGCTGAAGCACATTTAAAAATGCAAAAAATTTACTGCTGTCAGTTCCAAAACTCATAGTAACCGTATCCATTGCACTTTTTCTTTCTTTTCCACCTATAACTCCGGCACAAAAAAGCATAAGGCATCCGATTATATGACCAATTATTACAGCAAGTATGCCCTTTCCAAAACCAAGCGGTGCAAATGCTGTTCCCGTAAGTATCTCTGCTATCGACAAACCTGCACCAAACCAGATAAGTCCATTTTCAAATAATGATGTTCCTCTTGTATTTTCCATTTATTTCCTCTTTTCTATTTCATAAATTCATTATCACATGCAAATGCGTGATTCATTGGTCCGCTTCCCTTTCCCAAATCAAGCATTGCCGCAAGTGCTCCAGAAATGTAATCTTTTGCTCTAAGCACAGCGTCATCAAGTTTATATCCTTTTGCAAGATTTGATGCAATTGCACTTGACAATGTACATCCTGTGCCATGAGTATTTGGATTATCTATTCTTTTTCCGTTAAACCACTTATAGTCACCATTTCTGTATAAAAGGTCATTGGCATCATTTATCTGATGACCCCCTTTCATAAGAACAGCACAATTAAACTTTTCACTTATATACTTTGCTGCCTCAATCATATCTTTTTCATTTTCAATGCTCATGCCTGACAATACTTCGCCCTCAGGTATATTTGGTGTGAGAACTGTTGCAAGCGGAAGTAACTTTTCTTTCAATGTACTTATCGCATCATCTGTTATAAGCTTCGCCCCGCTTGTTGCTACCATTACAGGGTCAACTACTATATTATCTGCCTTGTATTCAATAAGTTTATCCGCTATTTTTTCAATAAGTCCACTTACCGATACCATGCCTATTTTTACCGCATCAGGATAAATATCTGTAAATATCTCATC